>Ga0265295_1001475_pt1 | contig 41194 bp, 37 predicted proteins | sample Munlansysbiofilm_FD_192503 | JGI IMG/M metagenome (GOLD analysis project Ga0265295, IMG submission 192503) | Leachate microbial communities from a municipal landfill in Southern Ontario, Canada - Methane capture system biofilm | ecosystem: Engineered > Solid waste > Landfill > Unclassified ... | reverse complement strand
GGCCCGCCCCTGCTGCCCTGACGCACAGCCCCAGGCATGCCGTTGTTTTTCCCTTGCCGTTTCCCGTGTAAACCTGAACGTAGCCTTTCATTTCTTGTCTCCAAAGGTTTATCCATCATTTTGGATGAAATTTTAATCTGTGGCTCTAAGAGCCTAATGCTTTGTTTATCATAAAATTGGATACTAAGGCCAAGCTTTTTTGCCAGGGATGAAATCTCCCCCTGGCCCTGCTTCACCTTGGTCATTCCCAGGATTAATATCTATGCATGGGACGTGTTCTTGTTCTGGGATATCAGGGTTGAAAATGTATGGATTTTGTCCATCTGTTTTTCCTCTGTTGCAACCAATCCTACGACCAGGGTGGTGGGTTGAAGTACAAACGTTCCACGTGGAACGTTTGTTTGTGTATCTGTTCATGAAGTCGCTGGCCTGTTTCCATCGGGCTTACCAGTCGTTCTTAAATAAGGGGGGGGAAGAGACTAAAGGGGCAGAACTTTAACGGCTTGCCCCTGGTAAGGGCTGGTTTTGTCGCAGCCATTATCATTTCTGCAAGAAAAAAAGAGAACAGGGGCACCAGAAGCCCTGTTCTCTTCTTCCATATGGCGATAACCGGTAGATTCACTTCAATGCCATATTCCCACAAATGTTCCATGTGAAACAAAAAATCCCATGTCGATTTTTAATCGATATGGGATTCCGTATTTATCCGCATTATTTTATATTGATCCAGCCCAACCGCGCAGGCACACAGGAACATTTTATATCAGGCAGGTTTTCTGACTCCCGGATCATCTTACTTGCTGCGTCTTCCCATCCCCTTTAACGATAAAGCTGGGGGACAGTGACATAAGACAGCGTTCATTCCCGGTTACAGCGGCGGGTCCGTTCCTGAATTGCACAGGATTCCCTCTTTACAGCACTATCACCTGAATTTTTTACAACAATAGGACGCTCCTGTTAAAAAGTCAAACGAAATATTTATTTATTAAAATAACCTCTGATGTTTTCGATTACGATGTAAAAGCAAGGCACCAGGGCCAGGGTGATGAGGGTCGTACTGATGGGTCATATATGGCTGGTGGTAAGATGGAAAAGTCCACCATGGTTCGGCTACTGCAGCGGCAGATGAGGTAGCCATAATATTCCCAGGGTCTGGCGGCCCGGAAAGAAACCTGGCCGGGGATATCCGAAGGGCCAGGATTGTTACAGCTTTTTTTTGATTCTATTGTTCGGTCTAATGGGCCTTATGTTTTACTTTGGGCTTGAATTTTATTCGCAGGAAGTTGCAGGGGTTAAGTTAATATTCGGAAACGAGTTTTTTTTTCAAAACCAGACGATTGCCCTTTCTGTTGTAGCAGCAGGAAGAAGAATAGTTTGCCATAATGGCAAGCCCCCTTCCGTGGTCGTCGTTGGCCATAGGTGGTGATTCACCGGCCTTTTGCCAGTCAAATCCTTCCCCCTGGTCTTCTACAATTATCCGGATCCTCTTCTTTCGTTCTATTTTAAGAAAAAACTTAACTTTTTTTTCAGGATCAAGGCGGTTGCCGTGGCGAACTGCATTGGTAAGGGCCTCACGTATCACAAGGTTGATGGGAAAAAGATGTTCCTCCATGTCCTTAAGGTTCCGGTCAAGGAATCGGGAAGCTTCGTCACAGATTCGGTCAATGTTTCCCAGGGTTGAACTGAAGGTGATGGAAAGAGTGTTGGGTCTGATAGTCCGGTTAAAAACTTTTGACATGTTTACACCTCCACGCACAGAACCACGATATCGTCTTCAGGAACTGCACCCCCGGGAAAAAGGTTTTTAACAAGGGCTGAAGAGGTTTTTGAAAGGGGGAGATTTCTGATCTTTTTGAACTTTGTCAGAAGGGTTTGAGCCCCGGTATTCCACGTGATCTTTTGACGGGTAGATTCCACAAGACCGTCCGAATAGATGAAGAATCTGTCTCCTGGGTTAAGCCTCATGCGATGCACCCCGAATTTTGCGTCCTTGAACATCCCAAGGACATCTCCATCCACCTGTATCAGCTGGGGGTCACCAGTAACAGGGACAAGGACCACAGGTGGGTGGCCTGCGCTAACGATGCAGAGGTTACCCGTGGTACGGTTTAAACGGGCATAGCATGCGGTCAAATATTTGTTTTTTGAAAGGATCTCCATGAGAACGTCGTTGATCATTTTCATGGTTTCAAGGGGGGAGTAGATCGGGTTGCTGTTCTGGGCCAACAGGGCCTTGATCGAGGCCGTCATATAGCTTGACTTGATATCATGGCCTGAAAAATCGGCAACAAAATAACCGGTGATTTTGTCTGAGATGGAGAGAACATCGTAAAAGTCGCCGCCTGCCTCATGCAGGGCACTGTAGTAGACTCCGAACTTTGCCTGGGGGAAATCTTTGGGCAGGGGAAGCATTGAGGTCTGGGCCTCGGTGATCTCCTTGAGGCGCATGGCCTGGTTGGCAATCAGAGAGTTGGTTGCAATGGAAAGTTTAAGATGAATCGCTACACGGGCAAGGACTTCAAGGGGATGAAATGGTTTTGTGACATAATCCACGGCCCCCAGTTCAAATCCCTTGAGCTTTGAATTAACATCGGTCATCCCTGTGAGAAAGATAACCGGGATGGTGCTGGTAATGGGGGTTCCTTTTAAAAAGCGGATAACCTCAAATCCATCTCCCCCCGGCATCTGAATATCCAGAAGGATAAGGTCTGGTCTTTTTTCCATGGCAAGGGTTCTTGCATCGGTCCCGTTATTCGTCGTGATAACCCGATACCCCTCCTTTTGAAGGGTCTTTTCCATGAACTTGAGGTTTACGACATTATCATCCACAATGAGGATGGTAAACGTATGTTTTATGTCCATGGTTAGTAGCCTTTGTCCCCAGCTATTTTGATGAGGTCGAGATTTGCCTTCAGGGCTGCTGCCTTTTCTTTGATTTTATCCATGCTGCCCGCATTCCCCTGGTTTGCCAGAGTTTCCATCTCCCTGGCTAGGTCTGCCACATGCATAAATCCAAGATTCCCTGCAGCCCCCTTGATCGAGTGTGCTGCCCTGCTGACCCCGGCACTTGAGCCAGCGGCAAGCTCTTTTTCAACGGTCAGGAGTTCTGACTGGGAGGTGGTGATCAGGAGCCGAACGATTTCAACAAAATCTTCCAGGTCAAAACCGAGCTTTGAAGCCATTGCCTTAAAATCCATTGTTACTTCCGGAAAAAGGGGTTCATATCCAATCATTTTGATCCAGGCCGTAAAAGTTCTGTAAGGCGGGTCTGGCTTTCAGGGTCAAGTGTGTTGTTCTGTTCAGCAATTTTGAGGGTGTGCCGGCCAAGGGTTTTATAAAGTTCCAGGTAGTCAGGTCGTTTTTTTTCCAGGTCTGCCAGGTGGGCCGCAACGATTTTATCATCCCCCCTTGCCACGGGGCCGGTCAGGGCCGCCATGGTTCCCTTGCGGCCAATGTTGGCAAGGGTGCCGGAAATCAGGGGCTCAAGAATCTCATAGGCCCTCGGTTCTGAAAGATCTGCCTCTTTTAAAAGCTCCACGGCAAAGTGTTCAATGGTCACAAGGTAGTTGGAGGCAACGACTGCTGCGGCATGGTAGAGGGTCTTTGCCTGGGTCGGGATGGTAAAGGAAATGCCGCCAAGGTCTCTTATTATTTCTGTTCCTTGAACAACGGCAAGGTCGTCACCTTCAACGGAAATGTTAACTCCCTTGAACGGGGATGGCTGGCCTGGTTCGTGGGGGGCAAAACTCTGGAGGGGATGGATGGAGCCCCTGGCTAAATCCGGAACCTTGGAAAAAAGGGATGAGGACAGTGCCCCGCTACAGTGAAACACCACCGTTTCCGGCTGAAAGGCCTTTTGCTTTTGGGCCGCAAGGGTTTCAAAAACCTCCTGAATAGCACCGTCCGGTGTGGTAATGAAAACGATCTTCCCCCTTTGAGCTGCATCGCCGGCATGGGCAAAAACCTGGCCTGTTCCGGCAAGGGCTGCGGCGTTTTCAGCGGATGCAACTGTTTTACTTGCCAACCCTGCAATAGGGTACCCCGCCCTGGCAAGAAAAACGGCAAGGGCCGTTCCCACACGCCCGCACCCGATGATTGAGACTCCGTGTTTCATTTATACTCGTGTTCCTTTGAGGGGAAACTTTGGTTCCTGACCTCGTCCCTATATGCTTCAAGTCCTTTGAGTGCATGGGTCTTAAGGTCTGCAAATTGGCGCACAAATTTTGGCAGGTGTCTGTCATGGAGGCCGAGCATATCGTGGATAACCAGGATCTGACCGTCACAAAGGGGACCTGCGCCGATGCCGATGGTGGGGATTTCAAGCCTGGCTGTGATAGTTCCTGCAATGTCCGAGGGAATTCCTTCGAGCACAACGGAAAAAGCACCGGCATCCTGGACCTTGAGGGCGTCGGATAGCAGGCGTTCCTCGTCCCGCTGAACTTTGAATCCGCCCATCTGGTGAACGCTCTGGGGGGTAAGACCAATGTGAGCCTGGACCGGTATGCCGGCCTTTGAAATGGCCTCAATCACCCTGCATACATCTGCCCCGCCCTCTAGTTTTACGGCCGAAGCATCGGCCTCCTTGATAAACCGTCCCGCATTTTCAACGGCCATATCAACAGAACTCTGGTAGGACATGAAGGGCATGTCGCCCACCACCATGGCACGTTTGCAGGCCCTTGAGACCATGGAGGTGTGGTAGACCATTTCGTCCATGGTCACAGGAAGGGTTGTCGTTTTTCCCTGGACAACCATACCCAGGGAGTCTCCCACAAGTATCATGTCAATGCCAGCCCTGTCGACAAGGGTTGCAAACGGGTGGTCATAGGCGGTCAACGCCGTTATTTTTTTTCTTTCCTGCTTCATTTTGATTAGACTGGTAGTGGTCACCCTGGGTTGCATATCTTCTCCTTTTATTCTGCGAGTTGTTTTTATCCGTCTATTTCTGTTACCATTATTTCCAGCCGGGTTCAACCTCTATTCCATCGGAATAGAATTAATCGTTGACTAACAGCGGCCTGTTTGAGTATAAGAAAGGGTTATTTTAATTGGATATATTTACATTTAATTTTTTGGGCAACACAGTAGACTATATATAATGATACAGACCATCAGAGGCTTTCGAGACATTTTGCCAGGGGACACACCCCTGTGGCAGGCCATTGAACAAACCGCATCACGGCTGTTTGAAGATTTCGGCTTTAAGGAGATACGGCTTCCCCTTATTGAACAAACCGAGCTGTTTGCAAGGAGCATTGGTGAGGTGACCGATATCGTTGAAAAGGAAATGTACACCTTTCCCGATCGTAAGGGCGAGAACATCACCCTGCGACCTGAAGCCACAGCTTCGGTGGTTCGATCCTACATTCAGCACAAGATGTATGCGGCCGACCCTATCCAGAGGCTCTACACCATGGGGCCCATGTTCAGAAGGGAGCGTCCCCAGAAGGGCCGCTACCGGCAGTTTTATCAGATCAATGCCGAGGTGTTCGGCATTGCGGCTCCCCATATTGATGGAGAGCTTATTCTGATGTTGAACGAGCTGTTCGGGCGTCTGGGGCTGACCGATCTGACGACCCACCTGAATTCCCTGGGGTGTCCCGAGTGCAGACCCTTGTTCCACAGGGCATTGACAGAATTTCTCCGCTCAAAGCATGGGGGGCTGTGCAGCGACTGCACACGACGCATGGACAAAAATCCCCTGAGAACCCTGGACTGCAAGGTTCCCGGCTGCAGAGAGGCCATGCTTGACGCCCCCACCACCCTTGACCATCTCTGCTCTGAGTGTTCGGACCACTTTGATAAGGTAAAGGAGATTCTTACCCGCCAGGAGGTGGATTTTCAGGTTGATAAAACCTTGGTCCGGGGGCTTGACTATTACTCAAGAACCGCCTTTGAGGTGCAGACCACGGCCCTGGGTGCCCAGAGCGCCGTTGCAGGCGGCGGCCGCTACGATGCTCTTGTTCGCGAGCTGGATGGACCGGAGGTTCCGGCCATTGGTTTTGCCATCGGGCTTGATCGGCTTGCCGGTGTGATGGAGCAGTTGCAGGAGCCGGTAAAAACCAGAGAGCTGGATCTCTTCGTCATCCCCCTCGGGCCGGGGGCCCTGGACCAGGCCTATTACTGCTGTTCCCGGTTGAATCTTGCGGGCATCCGCTGCGACACAGATTACAGTGGGAAGAGTCTTAAGGGCCTCATGAAACGTGCGGATAAGCTCAATGCCGGTCATGTGCTTATTCTGGATATGAGGAAATCGGATAACAAGGAATCAGCAACCGGCGCAGTGCTCAGGAACATGAAGACCAGGGAGCAGACAACGCTTTCCATGCAGGCCCCGGACATGCAAGTCCCATATGATGAAATCATTAAAATTTTAACCGACAAAGGAATGCCACGTGACTGATTTACTTGGAGATATGAGAAGAACCCACACCTGCGGAGAGTTAAGGGAAGGGCAGGTCGGCACCGAAGTAACTCTGATGGGATGGGTCCAGCGCCGCAGGGACCACGGCGGCGTGATATTCATCGATTTCAGGGACAAGTCCGGCATCACCCAGATAGTGTTCAACCCGGAGATCAACCCCGGTGTCCATGACAAGGCCCAGGTGATAAGGAACGAGTATGTCCTTGGGGTCAGGGGAAGGGTGGTACCAAGACCCGATGACATGCTCAACCCCAATATGGTCACGGGAGCCATTGAGGTCCTGGTGGATGAGCTTAAAATCTTAAATCAGGCAGAGACCCCGGCATTCCAGATTGAGGACAGGATCGAGGCGTCGGAGACCGTTCGTCTCAAGTACAGGCACCTTGACCTCAGGCGGCCAAAGCTCCAGCAGAACATCCTTGCAAGACACACGGCGGCAAAGGCTGTCAGGGATTATCTCAACGATCTTGGTTTCCTGGATATTGAAACCCCCTTTCTCACGAGGAGTACCCCCGAGGGAGCCAGGGATTACCTTGTACCGAGCCGGGTGAATCGCGGGCAGTTCTATGCCCTGCCCCAGAGCCCACAGCTCTTCAAGCAGATGCTCATGATCGGAGGGTTTGACCGGTACTACCAGATTGTCCGCTGCTTCAGGGACGAGGACTTAAGGGCAGACCGCCAGCCGGAGTTCACCCAGATTGACATGGAGCTTTCGTTTGTGGGTGAAGACGATATCATGGCGATCACCGAGGGACTGATCAAGGCGGTATTTAAAAAGGTCCGCAACATTGACCTTGAACTTCCCTTTGAGCGGATCACCTATGCCCAAGCCATCGATCGTTTCGGTATTGACCGGCCGGACATGCGGTTTGGCCTTGAGCTTGTCAACCTGTCCGATCTCGTGGAAAACGCCGGATTCAAGGTGTTCTCAAGCGTTGTCAAGCAGGGAGGGCTTGTAAAGGCGATCAATGCCAAGGGTTGCGCTGTGTTTACCAGAAAACAGATAGATGAGCTTACCGAATTTACCGCAATTTACAAGGCAAGGGGGCTTGCCTGGGTCAAGGTAAAGGAGGATGGCACATGGCAGTCTCCCATTGCAAAGTTTTTTACAGACGACGAGAAAAAGGCCATGGAGGCCCGTCTTGACATGGAGGTCGGCGACATCGTCTTTTTTGTGGCAGACAACCCAATGATCACAAACGAGGCCCTTGGCCAGCTGAGGAACGAACTTGCACGCCGCCTTGAACTCATCGACAACCAAATTTTCAGGTTTGTATGGGTCACCCATTTCCCCCTTGTGGAGTACGACGAGCAGGAAAAGCGCTACCAGGCTATTCACCACCCGTTTACCGCTCCCCTGGAGGAAGATCTTGACCGCCTGGAAACAGACCCTCTTACCGTTCGTTCCCGGGCCTACGACATGGTGCTCAACGGCATCGAGATCGGCGGGGGGTCCATCCGAATCCACTCGCCGGAACTCCAGGAGCGGGTGCTTAAAACCCTCGGCATCGACAAACAGGAGGCAGACGATAAGTTTGGTTTTCTCCTCAACGCCCTTGGGTCGGGTACTCCGCCCCACGGCGGGCTTGCCTTTGGGTTTGACCGGCTGGTAATGCTTCTGTGTGGGGAAGAGTCGATCAGGGACGTGATAGCCTTTCCCAAGACCCTGCGGGCCACCTGTCTTCTGACTGAAGCACCCTCAAAGGCTTCTCCGGCCCAGCTCCAGGAGCTTTCGATAAAGGTAACTAATTTTGAAGAATAAAACACGATAGCTGTTAGTAGTTAGCTCTTAGCTTTTAGCTAACTGCTAAAAGCTAAAAGAGACAAGATGAAAGAACTCAAGGATCTTATCGAGGCCAGGGCCGAATACCTTGGAAACGGAATACTCAAGGCCGACAGCTTTATCAACCACCAGCTTTTGCCGGGGGTCTCCACAAGAATGGGCCAGGCATTTGCGGCCGGGTTCAAGGCCCGGGGAGTTACGGGAGCAACCAGGATAGTCACGGCCGAGGTGAGCGGTATTGCCCCGGCCCTGGTCACGGCCCTGGCCATGGATATCCCCATGGTTTTTGCACGGAAAAAACGGCCTTCCTTTATGAACGACCTTTTGCTTGAGGCGTCTGCCACGAGCCGCACCAAGGGAGAGGATGTTTCCCTTTACATCTCTTCCAAATACCTTGGCCCCACGGACAGGGTGGTCATTGTGGATGATTTCCTTGCAACGGCATCCACACTTGAGGCCCTGTGTTCCATTGTTAAGCAAAGCGGAGCGACACTTCTTGCCATCGGGTGCATCATCGAAAAGGTGTTTGAAAGTGGCCGGCAACGCCTTGAACACCTCAATGTGCCGATCATCTCCCTTGCCAGGATTGATCTTGTTGACTCGGGCAGCTCTTTCATTGTAAGTTGAGGTCATATGAAAGCGACCTATTCAGAGTTGCGCAACACGGCCAGAAAAATTGTGGGAACCCTTCCACAACCCGCCTTTTGTACGCTTTTCCAGGAGGAGATTGCCCGATCGAAAAGTCTTTTTTACTCCCACCATCTGTTGAAGGAGCTAAAATACCAGATAGCCCCCCTGATTGACGATGACTTTGGCCATGGCAGGCTTCATTCGGAGCTTGTGGCCATTGATGGGGGTGCCATTGTTCAGATTGAAATGGGGCTTGGCCCAGGTGCATCGGAAATGGTGAGAACCATGGTGCTTGTCCAAGTGGCGGGGTTGCTCCATGATATCCGGAGAAAGGAAAAAAATCATGCGCAAAAAGGGGCTGCCGTTGCTGAAAAGCTGCTTTTAACCGGGAGATATGGGCTGACTCAAACGGAGATCAAAATCGTGTGCAACGCCATTGGCAACCACGAGGCATTCCAGGCAAAGCCACAACCTTCCCCCCTGCCTGAATCCCTTGCCTCCCCCTGGGGCCTAGCCCCAACATCAACTCCCGAAATTCAGGCCATTGCTCAACTGGTCTCGGATGCCCTGTACGATGCGGATAAGTTTAGATGGGGACCAGACAATTTTACCCACACGGTCTGGGACATGGTCATGTTTGCAAACATCCCTCTGTCCGAGTTTTTGAGACGTTTTCCAGTTGGTATGCATGGGCTTGCCCAGATTAAAAATACTTTTCGGACCGAGACGGGCAAAATCTATGGCCCTGGTTTTATCGATCTTGGGTTGGAGACGGGCAGGCGCCTTCTGCTGCAGCTAAAGGCGGATTATTCAGAGTTTTTTTAATTCAGGCCCTGTTCCTTCTGACGCACAGAATCGGGGTATTAAATACCAGGGCTGAGGTGTCAGAACCTTTTTTCACCTCTAATTGAAGCGAGGAGCGGTCAATCTCAAAATATTTTGAAATTACCTCTACAATGTCGTTTTGAAGGTTTGTCAGGGTTTCGTCATTCACCTCAAGCTGATCATAAACAAGGGCGAACTGCAGCCGTTTTTTTGCTGTCTCCCTGCTCGATTTATGGCCGGTGAATTTTCGGATCAAAGCGTTCAGCATGGATAGTTCCTTATTTTTTCAACCCAAATTTATGGGTAAATCTGTTCCATAATCCCGTCTTGGCCCCGGGCACCTCAATCGGCAGGTCTGCCTCGCCGTTAAGTCTTCTTGCGATCCTTCGAAAGGCCTGACCGGCTTTGGACTCATTGCGCATGACAAGGGGAACGCCCGTGTTGGTTGAAATAACCACCTGGTCGTCCATGGGCACAAGTCCTGCAAGTTCGATGGAAAGGACCTCCATAACATCCTCATGGCTGAGCATGTCTCCCTTGGCAACCATGGCGGGCATAATCCTGTTCACAATAAGCTTGGGCGTAATCGAACGGGCGTAGAGTAGACCGATCACCCTGTCTGCATCTCGGACAGAGGAAACATCGGGTGTGCAGATCACAAGGGCCTCGTCGGCCGCTGTAACCGAATTTTCAAATCCGCGTTCAATACCGGCCGGAGAATCCATGATAATATAGTCAAACTCTTTTTTCAGCAATGAGGCAATGCGGTTGACGCCGGTCGGGGTCAGCACGTCCTTGTTGTCGCTCTGGGATGCGGGGATAAGAAAGAGGTTTTCGATCCTTCGATCCCTGATGGCTGCCTGTCTTACAGTGCAGCGGTCATTGATAACATCCACAATATTAAAGACAATCCTGTTCTCAAGTCCCAGAACCACATCCAGGTTCCTCAAGCCGATATCCATATCCACAACGGCGACTCTGTTTCCTTCAAGGGCAAGGGCTGCTCCAATGGAGGCTGTTGCGGTGGTCTTGCCCACACCTCCTTTGCCGGATGTTACTACGATGATTCTACCTTCCACGTCACACCTCTTGTGATTGCCTGGCTATAGGTTGCAGATATCTGTACTCTTTTGTTTGGGGCCTTGCCTAGGACCGTAAATTAATTTGAGCTGCGGTCCTTATACTACTTCGGGCCATGGAAGTCGTCCAAAGGGGTTTGCTCCCAGATAATCCTGAACAAGCACAGTCTCATCTATCACGGATGCAAATTCAACCCTGTCCGTTTTTTTGTCGTCAAGACCTGCTGCTGCATATTCTCCGATTTGAACCTGGGTCGGTCTGAAATCCAGGGCAAGGATAACGGCGGATGGGTTGTCCGGATATCCGGCATGGACATGGCCGAGCAATCTGCCCATAATCATGACATCTCCACCGGCTATTATCAGTGCACCGGGGTTGACATCCCCTGTTATGAGAATATGTTTTTTTGCCTCAATTTTCTGGCCGGATCTTATCCTGCCCCTGAGCATGAGCACCTCGCTCCTGTGGCGGGTCCATCCACGGTCCAGGTCTTTCTGGCGAATACGCTCCACAGCCACCTGACGCTTTTCTGGAGGTTTTGAAACAATTCCTACATCAAACCGGGTTTTGAGAAAATCACCCAGGTTCTGGACGAGATCATCATATCCCTCTGTTCCGCCAGTATCAATGACCACCCTGGCATTGACGGCCAGATGTTTGAGGCGTTCAAACAGCTTTATGAGCTGGTTTTTTAAAAGTTGTTCCGGTTTTGAGGGGTCCAGGGTTATCCAGAACCCATCGCCCACTCCTTTGAGCTTAACCGGAGGATCGTTATCAAGTATCATGAATTAATTTCCAAGTCCCTTAAAGCTGCAATGCAATTCAAGACTATAAAAAAAGAGAGACAAAGTGTCAAGAACTTTAAACTTTGTTCAAGTGTCAGTGTTGATCCAGAATTTCCCTGAGTTTGCGGGCAAAGGCACCCATGGTAAATGGTTTGAGAATAAATCCTCTGCATCCGGATGCGAGCATGGTCTCGGCGGAGGAGTCAATGGTGTGGCCGGTTGTGAGGAGCACCTTGATATCAGGGTCAATGGCCTGTAGTCGACGAAAGGTTTCAAGACCGTCCATATCATCCATTATCATGTCAAGAATCACCATATCAAAGGCTTTAACCTCTGTGTAAACCTTGATGGCCTGGGCCCCGCTGTTTGCCGTTATGACCTCGTATCCCAGATTCAGCAGCATTTGCCGCCCCATTTCCAGGAGAACCTCATCGTCGTCAACAAGCAGAATACTTTCAATACCCTTGGGCAGGCCCTTGACCTCCCTTTCGAGGTCAAGCTTGACAGATGTTTCAAACTGGGGGAGGAAAATGGAAAAAGTGGTTCCCGTACCCCTGGTGCTGCATACGTCAATGACACCCATGTGGTTGAGAATGATACCGTGGCAGGAGGCAAGCCCTATTTTTTCTTCAGGATCATTCACCCGGGGTATTCTGGTGGCAAGGAACGGGTCAAAAACCCCGTGCAGGGTGGTGTCATCCATGCCCACTCCTGTATCCGTGATGATTATTTTTACAAACCTACCGGGCATGAGACCCTGGCGTCTGGCCGAATTTTCGAGGATAAGTTGAGACGTTGTGGTAATGGTAAGCTGTCCACCTCGGGGCATTGCAGCAACGGCATTCTCAAGGACGTTCATGAGGACCCGGCGAATCTGGAGTTTGTCCACCATGGAGGATAACGGAGCGGGGGTTAACTCTTTTTCAACCATGATATCCCCGTTGGGCAGGGGTATTTTTTTTAAGCATGAGAGAATCAGAGCGTTAATGTCAGTGGGCCCCACATGATATTTTCCCATCCTGGCATAACCTAAAAGCCTGCTTGTAAATCTGGCCCCCTTTTGAACGGTCTGCACGATTTCAGACAGTTGGGAGTAAAAGGGGTGGGATGGTTCCAGATCCTTGAGAATAAGGCATGCTCTGCCCTGTATTGTCATGAGAATGTTGTTGAATTCATGGGCGATTCTTTCGGTTGTTATTGCAGGTTCATCCTGAATTCCTTTTTTCAGACCCCTCAATACCATGCATGCCTCCTGTCGTGCTTCAAATCCTGTGAATCTCAAGGGCAGGAGCCCCTGGCTCACGGTTTTCATTGGCAGCCCTGAGAAGCTCTTTCCCTGAAATAACAGCCGTTCCCTTGCCTGTGTCAGCGGCTTTGAAATATCGCTGGGCACAGGCTTTGATAGTGGGCATATCAAGGGCCAGGAGTTCGGATTTAAAGGATTTTCTTCGTTCATCGGTCAGCATCAGGACATCCCTGTAAAATGCCTTTATGGCCGCGGGACCCGGGGTCTCAGGCTTGTCTATCTCTGCACACACCTGGAGGACTGCCTCTTTGATATCCTGTTCAGAATAATCACCCGTAAGTATAAAGTCACAGGCTTCCTGAAAGACCTTGATGGTTCGACGGATATTGGGATCACGATAGGAGCCAAAGGAAAAGATTCCCTCTTGGGTGGAGTAGATGGCAAACCCGCCATAGGCCCCTCCCTTTTCCCTGATTTCCCGGTGAAGATACAGGGAACGCAGCATCTTGGCAATGACCGCAAGGGCGGGTGCGTCCCTGTGGCCCATGCGCACGGTGGTGAAGGCCTGGGCCACAAACGACACCTGGGTGCTTGTTATCCACCCCTCAAAGGGCAGGGTTCGCTCAAAGGGGAGGTTGGGCGGCAGGAGCTGGTCCCCATGGTTGACGGGGAGCTTGTCGACCATGGCGGAGATCAGCCTGTCACCAACAATGAGGGAATCAGGCTCTCCCACAATGGCGGGTCTTAAATTGTCCCGCCGGAACAGAAGCTCGGCCATGGTGGAAAGGTCCCGGGCAAGTTCGGTCATGGCCTGTTCGCCCGTTTTTTCGTTGTCAAGCCCTTGGCAGAGATCCTTGATGTATTGGTACTGGTGGATTCCGTGCCACATCTCGGCAAGATGACCCGTAGGGGACAGGGTTCTTGCGGCAAGGGATATGGCATAGCTGTGGCCGCTTGCAACAATGGAACTTTCCAGGGATGCCCTGTATTGGAGCAAAAGATTTTTGAGCCTTGTATGGTCTTTAAAGCTGTACTGGGAGACAAATTCTGTTATGATTTCGAACATTTTGGTGATGTTCCGGTCCAGGGCCTTTGCCTGGAGGGCCACAAAGGGAAGACACTCACCTACCTCGCCAAAACCTGTCCCGCTCACAGGGCTTAGACCAACTCCGCCGGTGTAAAGATCCATACGCTCGGCCATGTCGGCATAGTCCCTGAGGGCTGTTCCTGCTCCTGTAAATGCCTGGCAGAAAAAGGGCACCAGGGGAAACAGCCTTTGGGGCAGCCCCCCAAGACCCGTGGGGCAGGAGAAGTAGACAATTTCCGAGGTGGTCGCAGCATAGGCGGTTGAATGGGTTACCCCCTCTATCTTGTCCGGCCGTATGATTTCAATCTCGGGCGGCACATCGGTAATCTCCAGGGTGGGGAGTACGGAGAGGTCCTCCTTTGCATCCTGGAGGCGGGCAAGGGTTGCGGCATCCTTTTTGATCGTTTCAAGGTCCCGGGGGGATAGTGCTGAAAGGGCTGCAGCAAGCTCTTTACGGCAGCGATCCTCTTCGATCTTTTCCATCTCCTGGTCCGGTGCAAGGGTAAATAGCACCCTGTGGGGATTATCCAGAAAATAGCGCCTTATTCTTTCTTCAAAAAAACCTTCATTGGTCATCTCCCGGTTCAACCGCTCAAGATCCTTGTTAAAGCTGAGGCAGGAGAGGATATCTCCTTCGTGAATCCAGGGGCCGGTGAATGAGAGCAACAGCTTTATGCCAAAGGGGTAGGGGGTGTTGGTGATCTCTTTTCTGTGAAATTCAATCTGGTGAATGGCCGAGGCCACCATGCTCTTGTCAACTCCCTGTTCAACTATACGTTCAAGGGTTTCAAAGATCAGACTTTCTATCTTTGGGGCCGCATCCTCCGCAACTTCCTTGAGACCGCAGGCAAACATGGTATCACGCATATCTGGATCAAAACCTGAACCATCGCTCAGTGCTGAACCCAGATTGGAATCTATCAGGGCCTTTCGAAGGGGAGAGGCTGCGTTGCCAAGGAGTACCTGCTCGAGAACGCTCAGGATCAGAGTTTCAAACGAATCTTTTACATCGGCAGTAAGCCAGGCAACACAGGTCTGGAACTTGTTGGAGGCGTCTTCGTCCCGATCAAGGGGATAACGGGCTTCGGCCTTTTTCGGCGTTTTCCACCTGGGCTGGGAAGAAACTTCCGAGTCCGGATTGATCCTGTTAAACCGGGACAGCACCTTATTCTCGATGAATCCCAGGTGCTCGGTCAGGTCAAGGTTTCCATAGGTGTAAAAAAATGCGTTGGAGGGATGATAAAAACGTGCGTGGAAGGCGCACAGATCCTGGTGGGTAAGGGTCGGGATTTCCCTTGGTTCACCGCCGGAGTTGTTGCTGTAGGTGGTGTCGGGGTATAGTGATGCAACAAGGGATCTGCCCATGATTTGGCTGGGAGAAGACATGGCACCTTTCATCTCGTTGTACACAACGCCTTTATAGACGAGCTCCACATTTTCACCGGGATTTGAGGCGGGTTTGATCTCCAGGCGGTGGCCCTCCTGTTTGAAGCTCAAGGGGTCAAGCTTTGGGAAAAAAGCAGCATCCAGGTAAACCGCCATGAGGTTGTAAAAATCCTTGGGGTTCTGGGTGGAAAAGGGGTACATGGTCCAGTCTGATGCCGTAAGGGCATTCATGAAGGTGGAAAGTCCCCGTTTGAGCATGGAAAAGAATGGATCCCTCACATCAAAGCGTTCAGATCCGCACAGCACCGTATGCTCCAGAATATGGGCAACACCGGTGGAGTCTGAAGGAACTGTCCTAAAGGCCACCCCAAAGGTGTTTTCCCTGTCATTGTTGCCAATGTGGACATGCCTTGCCCCGGTGGGGCCATGGATAAGCTGGATCAGATTACTGTTGATCTCTTCCAGAGGTTCAGTGCGCAGGATGGTGTAGTTGCCAAGGTTGTCGCCTGGCTTGAGATTCTTTAAATCAATCTGATGCTCGTTTGGCTGACTTTTATTCTGCCTAGGCTCGTTTGTAGATTTCAAGTTTTACCCTTTTGTTTTTTTTCTTTGTTGGGGCCGCCATAAAGGGCGACTGCAAGGGTCGCCCCTACACTGGCTCCGGCTTATTTTAAATTGCAATTTGCAAAAATTACCCATTTGAATTAATAGTAACCATGGTTACTTTACCAAATTACAACTACTTGCAGTCAAAATGAAAGTCAAGCGGTAAATTTTTCAAACCCTTTACGGCTCCATTGAGGTAAGGCTTGCACCCACAACAGGTAAAAATTAAACAACAGGAGACCCTATGACCTATCCCGGGACATTGCTGAAACAGCAGCGGCTCATGGCAAGAAAAGAGCTGGGTCAAAATTTTCTCAGCGACCCCAATGCAGCCCGGATGATCGTCATGAGTGCCGGTATTTCAGACCGGGACCGGGTACTTGAAATCGGCCCGGGTTTAGGGGCTTTGACTATTCCTGCTGCAGGCCAGGCTAAAACAGTTGTGGCCGTTGAAAAGGACACAAGGCTTGCCGGGGTTCTCCTTGATGAGTTGAAAATCGAAGGAATTGATAATGTTGAACTGATCAACAACGACATCCTGCGCCAGGATCTTGCCGCCCTTGCCCAGGGGGAAAAAATGATAGTTATCGGGAACCTTCCCTACAACATATCCTCCCAGGTACTCTTCAAGCTTGTGGAAAACCGTCACCTTGTAAAACGTGCCGTTCTCATGTTCCAGAAGGAACTTGCTCAGAGAATAGCGGCCCCGCCGGGTGGAAGGGAATATGGCAGGCTATCGGTTGTGATGCAATACTGCTCGACCGTTAAAAAGATTGCGGACCTCCCGCCCCACCTCTTTTTCCCGAAACCTGCCGTGGAGTCAAGGGTGATCGAGGTTACTTTTTTTGAAACCACAGCCTTTTCCGGTGCCAAGGAACTGTTTCTGTTCAAAGTTATCAAGGCGGCTTTTTCGAAGAGAAGAAAAACCCTTAGAAATTCCCTTGCAGGCGGAGAGCTTGGCATTGATACAGGTGGGTCAATAAGGGCACTTGAATCAGCGGGAATAGATCCGGTCAGAAGGGCGGAAACCCTTGATGTTAAGGAGTATTTAAGGCTGGCAGATGCCCTCTGGCCCCTGGATATCGAAGGATGATTAATACAGATTAAAACAATAAAAAAGGATGTTAAATGATAACAGCAAATCCACACTATGAAAAACTAAGGGCCTCCTATCTTTTCTCTGATATTGCAAAAAGGGTGTCGGCTTATCAGCAGAGCTGTCCGGATGTTGACATCATTCGCCTGGGGATAGGTGACGTGACCCATGGCCTGCCCGATGCCTGTGTCCAGGCCTTTCACAGGGGAGTCGATGAAATGGCGGTTGATGCCACCTTTAGGGGGTATGGACCGGAACAGGGGTATTCGTTTTTACGCGACAAGATTGCGGCCGAAGATTTCAGGGCCAGGGGGGCCGACATTGACGGCGACGAGATCTTTGTGAGCGACGGAGCAAAGTGCGACACCGGCAACTTCCAGGAGCTTTTCAGCACCGACATAAAGATCGCCATTCCAGATCCTGTTTACCCGGTATACCTTGATACCAACGTAATGGCCGGGCGGACCGGCGAATTCAACAACGGCAGGTATGGCGGGGTCTGCTACATGGAATGCACGGCGGAAAACAATTTTGTCCCTGACCTTCCCGAAGAACCCGTGGACCTCATATATCTCTGCTTTCCCAACAACCCCACGGGAACTACCATTACAAAATCTGCCCTTAAACGCTGGGTGGATTTTGCCCGGGATACCGATGCCCTGATCCTGTTTGATGCGGCTTATGAGGCTTTTATAAGGAACGAAGACCTTCCCCGCTCCATCTATGAGATAGAGGGGGCAAGGGAGGTGGCCGTGGAGTTCAGAAGTTTCTCCAAGACCGCAGGCTTCACCGGGACCCGGTGTGCCTACACCGTGGTCCCTAAGAGCTGCAGAGTCTTTGATCAGACGGGAAAACCAGTCCTCCTCCATTCCCTTTGGAATCGACGTCATACAACCAAGTTCAACGGGGTTGCCTATCCGGTTCAGCGGGCAGCCGAGGCCGTCTATTCCACAGAGGGCAAGGCCCAGGTCAAGGCTCTTGTGGATGGTTACCTGGAAAATGCAAAGATTATCCAACGGGCCATGGACTCCATGGGATTTAACTATGTTGGCGGAACAGACTCCCCCTACGTCTGGATTAACGGTAACGGCCGTGATTCCTGGGAATTCTTTGATCTGCTCCTTAAAAAAGCCGGGGTGGTGTGCACTCCCGGCACGGGCTTTGGACAGTGCGGTGAGGGGTATATCAGAATCAGTGCCTTCAACAGCCGGGACAAGGTTGAGACCGCCATGGCCCGTATGCGGGAAGCCCTGGGATCATGAAAAGTTTTTTTAAGGTAAGAACTCTCAAACAGGTCATGGCCCTGGTCGATACCTTTGATCCGGTTGAACAGGAGACGGTTTCCATTGATGAGGCTGTTTTCAGGGTCCTTGGGCAGACCATTGCAGCGGATCAGGATCTTCCCGGGTTCAGGCGTTCGACCATGGACGGGTATGCTGTCCGGGCAGAATCCACCTTTGGGGCATCTGAATCAAATCCTGCCTGGCTCACCTTGGCCCAGACCATTCCCATGGGTAAGGTGCCGGATTTTGCTCTTTTGCCGGGCGAGGCTGCAAGAATATCAACCGGGGGTATGCTGCCGGAAGGCGGGAACGGCGTTGTGATGATCGAGCATACCGATCAGGTGGATGATACCGCCATCGAGGTGTACAAGAGCGTTGCCCCCATGACTAACGTCATAGACCGGAACGAGGATTTTAAAAAAAACGAAACTGTCCTCCCCCAGGGCACGAGGATGAGGCCCCAGGAGACCGGTCTTGCAGCCGCCTTTGGCCTGGATCGTGTCAGGGTTTTTAAACGGCCGGTTGTGGGCATTATTTCCACCGGTGACGAAGTGATCCCAGTGACCGAGGCACCCGCTCCTGGTGAGATCCGGGACATCAACACCTACACCCTTGCGGGTCTTGTCAGGGGTGGGGGGGGCATTCCCATCTGCTACGGCATTGTCAAGGACGATGAGGATGCGCTTTTTACTGTGTGTAAACAGGCGGTTGAAAGTTGTGACATGGTTCTAATTTCCGGGGGAAGCTCGGTGGGTGTCAGGGATTTTACCGTGGACACCCTTACTAAACTTGCAGATACAAGTCTCCTTGTTCACGGCATCTCAATCAGCCCCGGAAAACCCACGATCCTGGCACGATCGGGCAAAAAGCCCGTGTGGGGACTTCCCGGCCATGTGGTGTCAGCCATGGTGATCTTCCAGGTGGTGGTTCTCCCCTTTCTGAACCGGCTCCAGGGTCTTTCCAATCCCCGGGGAGCTGGCATTACCATACCGGCCCGACTTTCAAGAAACATTGCTTCAGCCCAGGGCAGGACCGATTTTATAAGGGTCTGCCTCAAGACAGATGATCGGGGCATTGTGGCGGAACCCGTGCTGGGTAAGTCAGGCCTCATTCGAACCATGGTTCTGGCCGACGGTCTGCTTGAGATCGACGAAAACCTTGAGGGCCTTGAGAGGGGGGAAATAGTTCAGATTATACCCCTGACGAGGTAGTAGGCAGTGGAGTGGCACCATATGGCGGTCTCGTTTAACTGGCCGAAAATCCCCCGACTTTTTTGGTCAGGCAAGGGGATACCGACTGTTGCCTCTAATTCAAAATCAAAAATTACAATTGCTGTACCCCTAGGGTGGGTTGAGGAAAAAAACTTAACAATTGCAGTCGAGCAACCAGTGATAAAAACAAGGAAAAATTCATGGCTTTGAAACGAAATATATATCTTGAGATGAAGAGCATCCAAGAGGCAAAAAAGATCATCTTTGACAAATTTCCAGTTATGCCGTCCATGGATATTGAGACCATTGCGTCGGTTGATGCTGAGGGACGGGTTCTTGCTGAGCCTGCCGTGGCATCGCTTTCGTCGCCTAACTTCCATGCTGCAGCCATGGACGGTATTGCCGTTTCAGCCTCGGTAACCTTTGGCGCAACTCCCGAGACACCCATAATTCTAAAACCAGGGGTAGATGCCTTCTGGGTCAATACAGGCCATGTCATGCCAGACGGCACAAATGCCGTTATCATGATCGAAAACCTTAATATCCTTGACGATAAGGGTGTCGAGATTGAGGCTCCTCTCTTCCCCTGGCAGAATGTCAGAAAAATGGGCGAAGATATTGTAGCCACGGAACTCTTGTTTCCAAGGGGTCACACCGTCACCTCCTATTCCATAGGGGCCCTGGTGTCAGGGGGTGTTTTTTCTGTTTGCGTCAGGAAAAGACCAAACGTGATGATCATTCCCACGGGTAATGAGTTAAGACAGTGGGAGGATATAGACAAGAGCGGGATGATGCCGGGGGATGTGATTGATTCAAATTCCCATGTGCTTGCCGCACTTTGCCGGAATAACGGGGCCACCAGCGTTTGTCACACGCTTTTAAAGGATAACCTTGAGACCATGACGGCTGCGGTTAAAGAGGCTGTGGTCAAGGGGATCGATATGATTCTCATCATAGGAGGGTCATCGGCAGGATCTGAGGATTTTGCTAAACCCATTGTCCAGGCCCTTGGTGAGATCCATCTCCACGGGGTTACCATGATGCCTGGTAAACCTATTCTTTTCGGAACTGTTGAGGGCAAACCCGTTTTCGGAATTCCAGGTTACCCTGTTTCAGCCATCGTAGCCTTTGAAGAGTTCGCAGGTCCTTTGCTTGTCGCAATGCAGGGACTTTACAGGCCTGCCCGGGAAAAGGCCATGGTCGTACCCGGCAGAAAGATAGCGTCAAAGTTAGGTCAGGAGGAGTTTGTCCGGGTAAAGATAGGATCTGTGGATGAAAGGCTTGTCGCCTCCCAGCTTCCCAGGGCGGCCGGGAGCATTACCACCCTGACCAGGGCTGACGGCGTCATCCGCATCCCGGCCTACAGCGAAGGGATCCAGGAGGGGGTGGCGGTCGAGGCGGAACTCTTGAGGCCCAGAAGCGCTATTGAAAAGACCATCGTGATAACAGGTTCCCATGATAACACCCTGGATGTTCTTTCCGATCAGATCCGGCGAAATTCCAATGAAGTCAGCCTCTCGTCCACCCATGTGGGCAGCATGGGCGGCCTCATGGCCATCAAACGAGGAACCTGCCACATGGCGGGCTCCCATCTCCTCGACCCGGAGGACGGCTCCTACAACCTATCGTACATAAAGCGATACCTGCCCGACGAGTCAGTGTGGGTGGTAAATCTTGTGATGCGGGATCAGGGGCTGATTGTGGCCAAGAAAAACCCAAAGAATATAAAGGGCCTGGAAGATCTTAAGGCAGAGGATCTAACCTTTATAAACCGTCAGCCTGGATCGGGAACCCGGGTGTTATTTGACTACAAGCTGGATTCCCTTGGCATTCCCTCCAGGGATATCAGGGGATATTCCAGCGAAGAGTACACCCACATGTCGGTGGCCGCAGCTGTTCTATCGGGCAGGGCCGACGCAGGGCTCGGCATCCATGCGGCGGCAAAGGCCCTGGACCTTGATTTTATACCGGTTGTGACCGAAGAGTATGACCTTATCATCCCGGACCGATTCTTCACCACGGACAAGGTCCAGGCCCTGATTGAGACCATAAGAACCGATGCCTTTAAGGATCGTGTCATGGCCCTTGGGGGCTACGGCACTGAAAAAACCGGCGAAATCATGTTCCACTAATAAAATAGCTGTTAGCTAAGAGCTGTTTCATATAGTTGACATGAATAAAATCAAAGCAAAGGATTGTTTCTATTCCCGTTCGTCAATGGGGACGTAATCGGTCAGGGGTTCGCCGGTATAGATCTGCCGGGGCCTTGATATTTTTCCCATGGGATCATGGTAGTCCTCCTGCCACTGGGCAAGCCACCCGGGCAGTCTGCCAATGGCAAACATGACGGTGAACATATTGGTGGGAATTCCCATAGCCCTTAGAACGATTCCCGAATAAAAGTCCACGTTGGGGTAGAGGTTTTTTTCCTGGAAATAGGGGTCTTCAAGGGCTGTATGTTCAAGCTCCATGGCGATATCCAGGAGGGTATCCCCTTCATTGTTACCGTTGGGCCGCTGCTTTTTAAGAACAAGATCGCACATCTTTTTCATGATCCTTGCCCTGGGGTCATAGGTCTTGTAAACCCTGTGACCAAACCCCATGAGTTTAAATGGGTCGTCCTTTGCCTTTGCCCTTGCAATTACCTGGGGAATGGTCAGCCCTTCGTTCTGAATCTGTTCTAACATTTGGATAACGGCCTGATTGGCGCCCCCGTGGAGGGGGCCCCACAGGGCCGAGATTCCGGCTGAAATCGCCGCATAGACGTTAACCTTCCCGCTGCCCACGACCCTTACCGCAGCAGTCGAACAGTTCTGCTCGTGGTCGGCATGGAGAATCCAGAATACGTTCAGGGCCTGGACCAAGTCGTAATCCATCTCATAGGGAATCACGGGGTTGTCAAACATCATGTGGAGGAAATTTGCCCCGTAGGAGTAGTTGGGCCTGGGGTAGACCGTCTTGTGGCCCCTGGAAATCTTATAAGCCATGGCGGCCATGGTTCGGACCTTGGATATGAGTCTGAGAAAGGTCCTGCTGATATCCTCCTCAAGATCTATGAGTTCCGGATAAAAGCTTCGCATGGTATTGACCATGGCCGAAAGAATTCCCATGGGATGGGCCTTGCTCGGATAGTTCTGGTAAAAGAACTTCAAGTCCTCGTGGAGGAGGGAAAAATCGTTGAGCATCACACTGGTGCGGGTCAGCTCTTCCCGGTTGGGAAGCTTGCCCGTGATCAGCAGGTAGGCTGTCTCTACAAAGGTCGATTTTTCCGCAAGCTGCTCAATGGGAATCCCCCGGTAGCGAAGTATCCCCCGTTCACCGTCCATAAAGGTAATGGCACTTGCGCAGCTTCCGGTGCTGCCGAATCCGGGATCAAAGGTGATAAGCCCCGTCTCCCTTCTAAGGGCTCGGATATCTATGGCTCTTTCGCCTTCGCTACCAGTTATAACGGGCAGTTGAAATGTCTTACCATCAATGGTGAGTGTGGCATGCTGGGTCATGGAAATTTCCTCATAAATGTGCAACTGTGAAGTGCTAACCTCGGCTTTCCCCGGCAACATTATAGGTGGTGCACGAACCGCTGGAACATGTCCTCTCCTGTTTGGTGACTCCTTTGGCCGGGCCGCCTGAAGAAGAGGCTCCCATGGCGTAGTTGGTTGCGCTTACAACTCTTTCAGCGGCAGAAGAGCTGCATTTGGGACATTTGATCTCGTGTTCTTCATCGTTTTTCATCACAAGAACCTCAAAAAACGTTTCACACTCTGAACATTTAAACTCATATATTGGCATTGTAGAATCCTCTTTCTTCTTTTGCGGGTTGCTGTCAAATTGTTCGCTGCCTATAGTCACTTAACTTTTTAAAATAATGGCAATGCTGGAGATGTCAATGCAACAGGGGTGATTCCCAGCAATTCTAACTTTAATTTTGAATTATAGGCAGCAGTCGGTATCCCCACCGCTGACGTTTCTGCGAATCCCACTGCCTACTGACAAGTAGTCAGCATTTCCCTTGCATGGGCAATGGTGGCATCGGTGATTTGTTCTCCGCCGATCATGCGTGCGATCTCGATCACCCGGCTCTCCATATCAGGGAGGGGGGTGATGGAGGTGGCGGTTCTGCCGTTCACCACGTTTTTTTCGATTTTATAGTGACTGGTGCCAAACCTTGCGATCTGGGCCAGATGGGTGATGCAGATCACCTGGTAGGTATCGGCAAGTTTTCTCAGTTTTTTACCCACCTTATCCGAAGTCCTGCCTCCTATTCCTGAATCCACCTCGTCAAATATCAGTGTGTCAAGGGCTTCTGTCCTGGAAAGAATGGTCTTGAGGGCAAGCACCACCCTGGAGAGTTCACCACCTGAAGCTATGCGGCTCAAGGGTCTTGGTTCTTCACCTGGATTGGGGGAGATGAGAAAGGATACCCGGTCGATTCCCGATGGGGAGATTAATCGCTTATCCACGGTGAAATAATCGGCCGTGTCTGAAGGGGTGCACTCAAGAGAAACCACAAACCGTGTGTTACCCATCTCAAGCTCGCCAAGCTCCATTTCTGCAAGGGATCCCAGACGTTCAGCACCTTCCATACGCCGTTCGGAAAGGATTAGAGCCTTTTCCCGGAGTGTGCCGGCAAGGGTCTCGGCCTTTTGTTCCAGACGGGCAATTCTTTCTTCCACATTGTCTGTAAGTTCCAGCTGGGATTGCATGTCTGTATATTTTTGAAAGAGCCGTTCAAGGGTTCCGCCATACTTTCTCTTGAGGCGCTGGATCAGGTCCAGCCTTTCCTCGGTCTGGTCCAGAAGTCCTGGATCAAGGTCTATCTTTGATGCATAAACCCTGAGCTCTTCGGCCAGGTCTTCGAGATCGAACAGGGATTGAGAGGTCTTTTCCATAATGGGGACAAGGGCGGGGTCCAGGGTCGATCTCCGGTCAAGGTCGTTCCTGATCCGGCCCAAGCGTTCGAGGATTGAATTCTCCCTGGCGTAAAGTTCGTCAACGGCTGCGGTCACACAGGTCAGGATGTCCGTACCATTTTTAAGGCGAATCCGCTCCTGCTGAAGAATTTCATCCTCATCCTCAAGGATGGCAGCCTCTTTTATTTCGTCTATCTGGAACCGCAGGAGATCGTTTTCCTGGTCTGCCTTGTGGGCATTTGTCCTAAGCTCCTGGATCTGGCGTTTCAGGGGGGCAAGTTCGTTGTAGACCTTTTTCACCTCGGCCGCAAGGTTTTGCGTTGCGGCAAACCGATCCAGGATTGAAAGGTGATTCTCCTCGTTAAAGAGGCTCTGGTGGGCGTGCTGGCTGGAAATGCCGGCAAGGTTTCGAGTCACCTGTTTTAAGAGCTGCATGGTCGAAGGTTTTGAGTTGATGTACACCTTGTGCCGTCCGTCGGCATTGATTACCCTGCGGATCATGAGCCCTTCTCCGGGGTCCATCTCCTGGTCTGCCATGATCAGGGCGGCAGGGGAACCGGGGTCAACCTCAAAGATTGCCGTGAGCTCAGCGTTTTTTTCGCCGGTTCTTACCAGGTCAGCCGCAGCCCTTGCACCTAGAATAAGGTTGACCGCTTCGATGATGATGGATTTTCCCGCACCTGTCTCACCGGTGAGAACGGAAAAGCCGTTGGAAAAAGAGATTCGGATATCATCGATGATCGCAAAATTTTTTATGGTAAGCTCGTTTATCATATTCCCAGGTAGGCCTTTTTAACGTCTTCGTTGGCAAGGAGGTTCTTACCGGTATCGGTCATGGTTACGGTTCCGGTCTCCATCACATAGGCCCGATCAGCCACTTTAAGGGCAAGATTTGCGTTCTGCTCCACGAGAAGGATGGTGGTTCCGCTCTCCTTGTTGATTCTTCTAATGATTTCAAAGATCCGTTTAGTCACGAGGGGTGCAAGTCCCAGGGAGGGTTCATCCAGCAGCAGGAGTTTTGGCCTTGACATCAGGGCCCTTGAGATGGCGAGCATCTGCTGTTCTCCGCCTGAAAGAGTCCCTCCGGGCTGGCTGCGTCGTTCGGCAAGGATCGGAAAAAGATCAAAAATATGATCCATGTCGGCCTTGATGTTATGGGTGTCTCTCCTTAAAAAGCTTCCCATGTCAAGATTTTCCGTGATCGTTAGATAGGGAAAGATTCTGCGGCCTTCTGGCACCTGGCTGATGCCGAGGGCCACTATTTTATCCGGGGGCATGGCCGTTATATCCTTTCCCTCAAACGTGATTTTACCGTGGCGGGCCTGTATGACTCCGCACAGCGTCATGAGGGTGGTGGATTTTCCGGCCCCGTTGGCACCTATCAGTGTTATTATCTCCCCCTGCTCCACGTCCAGGGAGACCTTTTTCAGGGCCTGGATGTTGCCGTAAAATGACTGAACGTCCTTCAGTTTAAGCATCGATTTCTTCCCCCAGGTAGGCCTTTATCACAACATCATTGTTCCTGATCTGTTCAGGTGTTCCCTCAGCTATCTTTTTACCGTAGTCCACCACATGGATATTGTCTGAAAGACTCATAACAAGCTTCATGTCGTGCTCGATTAAAAGTATGGAGATGTTGTCCTCGTCTCTTATCCGGATGATCAGATCGTCAAGGGTTTTTGTCTCCTGGGGATTCATGCCTGCGGCGGGTTCGTCCAGAAGCAGCAGAAAGGGGTCAGTCGCCATGGCCCTTGCAATCTCAAGCCTTCGCTGGTCTCCGTAGGGAAGATTAATGGCAAGCTCGTTTGCAAAGTTTTCAAGGCCGATTTTTTTAAGCAGGGCATAGCTCCTTTCGGCAATGAATCTTTCCTCAGCCCTGGTTCCAGCTCCCCTGAAGATAGCTCCAAGCACACCGGCTTTTGTCACCGGGTGGCACCCGATCATGACGTTCTCAAGAACGGTCATGGAGCTGAACAGCCGGATGTTCTGGAAGGTCCTGGCAAGTCCCTTTTTAGTTACGATGTTGGGTTTGAGACCGTTGATGCGCTGGCTGCTGCCCCGGGGCGCGATAAGAATATCGCCGCCAGTGGGCTTGTATATGCCGGTGATGCAGTTGAAAAATGTCGTTTTCCCTGCACCGTTTGGTCCGATCAGGGCTGCAATTTCTCCCTCATGGATAGAGATGTCCAGGTTGTCAATGGCCCTGAGCCCCCCGAAATCCATGGTCAGATTGCTCACATCTAAAATTTTTTTCATTTGGTTTCCATTTTTCGCTTGAACGTATAGGTTCTCCTGATGTTTTCAACTATACCTCCGGGGCGGAACACCATCATGAGAACCAGAACCGATCCAAAGGTGATCATTCTGAACTGTCCAAAATCCCTCAGGTATTCGGGCAAAAGGATGAGGAGCAGTGCACCTGAAATTACGCCCAGGATGGAACCCATTCCGCCGAGGACAACCGTACACAGGATGATTATTGATTCCCAGATGGTAAAGCTTGCCGGATTGACAAAGGTTGTCTTGGCCGCAAAGATCACACCACCCATGCCGGCCCAGGTGGCCCCCAGGGCAAAGGCTCTGAGTTTTGTCTTTGCCTTGTCGATTCCCATGGCCTGGCAGGCGATCTCGTCGTCTTTAAGGGCTATCCAGGCCCGGCCGATTCTGGAGTCCTGGAGCCGATTGATCACAAAGATGGTGAAGATCACCAGAGTAACCAGGATGTAAAAAAGATATACGGTCTCCTGGTCCAGGCTGAGGTCAATTCCAAACAGGGTGGGTTTGGGAATGTTGGCGATTCCGCTGGGTCCTTGGGAAAACTCGCTCCAGTTTTCCAGCACCAGCCGGATGATCTCTCCAAATCCCAGAGTCACGATGGCAAGGTAGTCGCCCCTTAAGCGCAGCACAGGGTAGCCGAGGATAATACCGGAAAACCCCCCTAAAAGTCCGCCCAGGGGAAGTGCGACCCAAAAGGTTATTCCGAAGTTTAAGTTGAGAAGGGCAAAGGAATAGGCGCCCACGGCAAAAAATGCCACGTATCCAAGGTCCAGAAGCCCTGCAAGCCCAACCACGATGTTGAGCCCCAACCCCAGCATCACATAGATGAGGGCCGAAATCATGATGCTGGTCTGGTACATGGAAAAAAGATGGGGGAAAACAAGAATAAATACCCCGAGACCCGTAAGTGCGGGGATGGAAAACCTTCGGTTTGCAGCAATTGTCTGAATTATGCCTGGTTTATCCCCAACCTCTTTCTTGCCGCCCGTCTCCTTTCGCAGCAGAAGATAGCGCCAGAGCATGGAGAGGAAAAATGCGCCGATTCCTACCCAGATCATGTTTGCCCATCTCCATTCCACGGTATTAGTTACCGTGTTTACCTTGATCACCATGATGGGGAAGGTGAGGAACATGAACCAGATAGATGCTGCAAACGATCGTTTTATTTCATTGCCAGCTGTCATAATTAATTTTCTTATACCTTCTGAGTTTCAGATTTTCCCAGGATTCCAGAGGGCCTGAAGATAAGGATAACCACCAGGATAACAAAGGCGAACACATCCTCGTAATCGCTCGAAATGTAGCCTGTGAAAAAACTTTCCGTCCAGCCGAGGACAAAGGCTCCGAGAACCGCCCCGGGGATGCTTCCGATTCCTCCCAGGACCGCCGCCACAAAGGCCTTGATTCCTACGATGAACCCCATGTAAAAGTTGATCTGTCCGATGTGGGAGGCGATGAGAATCCCGCCGATGGCCGCCGTGGCAGATCCCACCACAAAGGTGATGGAGATAATTTTGTCCACGTTGATGCCAAGAAGGGCCGCCATGATCTTGTCCTGGGAGGTGGCCCGCATGGCCTTTCCGATCCGGGTAAACTTGATCATTATGGTCAGGAGAACCATGACGACAAAGGTGGTGCCGAGAATAACAATCTCGGGGGAGCTTATGATGTGGGCATAGGGCTCCCAAAAGGCAAAATCGGGAATTAACGATGGAAATGGGAGAAAATCCGATGTCTGGGCAAGGAGCACATAGTTCTGGAGAAACAGCGACATGCCAATTGCTGAGATCAGGGCCGACAGTCTTGGTGCGTTCCTCAGGGGTCTGTAGGCGATTTTTTCCATGGTAAAGCCATAGGCGCTGGAATAAATAACCGCCGCCATTGCCGCCATGACAATCACCCCAAGGGCGGGCATGCCCGCCATGGTCAGAACGCTGGAGACGATAAGACCGGTAAAGGCCCCGATCATATAAATTTCTCCATGGGCAAAGTTGATCAGCTGAATGATGCCGTAGACCATTGTGTATCCAAGGGCGATGAGGGCGTAGATGCTGCCCCGGGTCAGCCCTCCGAAAAAGAGCTGCATAAAGTATTCAAAATCCATAAAAACCTGCTTTTTAGGTTCAGGGCATTGTTCAGTGAAGGTTCTTTACAATAGTTTCATTCCGCCCGCTTTGGTCGCCCTGACCGGAACTGTAAACGTCGGGGGAATTTTTCTCCTTCCAGTCTAAAGCGCAGGAACTGCGGGCTAAAGTCCTCAAACAGCCTGCGCTTCTTAACGCCTGGAAGGAGAAAAATTCTAAACCCCTTTGGTTTACAATGTTCCGGTCAGGGTGACCAAAGCGAGCTCTGAAGTCGAGGCTCACACAGTGATGTTTCGACTGGAGTTTCAACGTTAATTTCTCAATCAGGTTTCTCGGCTATTTCTGCTCTACAAAGGCGCCGTTTTGAACCTGGTACACGGAAAAACCGATGCCCGTTGCATCCCCGTTCTTATCAAATTTGATCGTGCCAAGGGGGGTGTCCACAGGTTCGGTGTGAAGGGCGTTGACAATGGCGTCATAGTCCGTGGAACCGGCCTTGTCAATGGCGTTTAGCAGGGCAAGGGCTGCGGAATAGGCTGCGTCGAAAAATGCGCCCGGATCGGCCCCATAGGCATCCTGGTGCTCTTTTTTTGCCTGGATGGCAAGGGGGTTGTTTGAGATGTCCATTGGACCCGTGGCATAGGTACCTTCTGCGTATTTGCCGGCAACCTTTATAAAGGTGTCGTCCTTTACGCCGTCACCGCCCATGAAGTCAATTTTCAGCCTTTTTTTCTTCATCTGGGAGATGATCTTGGAGGCCTCAGGATGGTAACCGCCCCAGATCACGAGTTCGGGTTTTGCCCGGCTGATTTTAGTTACGATGGCAGAATAATCCATGGCACCGGGAGTGACCCCTTCAAACAGGACAACCTCAACACCTGCCTTGGTAAAATGTTCCCGGGCAAGTTCGGCCTGGCCCTTACCGTAATCCCCCTTGTCATGGAGCACCGCGATCTTTTTTACCTTGAGTACTCCTGTGGCGTATTTGACCTGGAGCTGGGCCTGGACCGCATCATGGGCAATGGTTCTGAAAAAATTGGGATACTCTCCACTCAGGGTGAGATCTGGAGTGGTCGCGGATGGGGACATGGTAACGATGTCAGCGTCTTTATAAAATCCAAGGGCGGCCTTGGTGGCGCCTGAGCAGATGTGGCCAAGGATAACATCTGCACCGTCTGAGACAAGCTTTGTGGCTGTGTTCCCCGCTACCTCAGGTTTGCACACGTCATCTTCCACCAGCAGTTCCACCTGTTTCCCCAGAACTCCTCCGGCGGCGTTGACCTTTTTAGTCACAAGTTCGGCAGCCTTGACCGTGGGCAGGCCATAGGATGCAAGATCTCCGCTGTGGGCTCCTGCCACGCCAAGCTTGATAGTGTCTCCGGCAAACAGGTTCCCAGTCAGGGCAACATATGCAAACAGCAACATGGATAAAATGGCCGATGCTTTTCCCATCTTTTTCATAGCTCTCTCCTCGTTAAAATTTGTTTAATAAAAAAATGTTTGAATTAACCTATCTTCTATACTGAGACAGGGGATAAGAGTCAATGAAAATCAGGGTATTAGGTTAAAATCCTTGGCCCTTGACTGACTTCTTGGACAATGAATTTTAAATAGCTCTTGCCTATTTGCCGCCAGGTTCGATAAAAGATCAACAGTAAACTGGGTCGGAGGATCGGCCCATGACATTTAAATCGAGAAAATAGGCCCAGGTTATGAAACAATGCATAGGTCTTCTGGTAAAGAGGGATGAACGGGCACAGGACAAAGCCCGCGAGCTTGAAAAATGGTTGAACACCAGGGGGGCAAAGGTCGTGTTTGTAGATAATACCACGCCGTCCGGAATATTGACTGATCTCCTGTGTCTGATTGTCCTTGGCGGTGACGGCACTTTTCTGAGTGCGGCAAGGCTTGTTGGCAGCAACAGGGTTCCCCTCATGGGCATCAAGTTTGGTGAGGTTGGATTCCTTGCTGAAACCGTTGAAGATCACCTATTTGAGGCAGTTCAGGCGGTCCTTGAAAACAGGTTCTCCATCGAAGAACGCATGCGCCTCAAGGTTACCGTTGAGAGGGATGGAGAAATAATATCCTGTGTCGATGTGCTCAACGACCTCGTGCTCACCAAGGGTGCCCTTTCAAGGCTTGCCTATTGCGGGGTCGAAATCAACGGTAAGTATCTGACCACCTACAAGGCCGACGGGCTTATTGTGGCTACCCCCACCGGATCCACTGCCTATTCCCTTGCGGCCGGAGGTCCAGTGATCCATCCTGCTGTTCCCGGAATAATCCTCACCCCCATCTGTCCATTTACCCTGACCAACCGCCCCTTGATCATTCCGGATACCTCCCTTGTGACACTGGGTCTTGACGGCGACCCCACCGACATAGTGCTCACCTTTGACGGCCAGGAGGGCCTGGACATAACGGGCCGGGACAGGATTACTGTTCAAAAGAGCGACAATCCGGTCACCATGATCTCCTTGTCCGATCAGAATTACTTTAAGGTTTTGAAGGCTCGGCTGATGTGGTCGGGGGGACGGGGGTAGGGGTTAGTGGGTGTGGGTGGTGGAACGTAGGGGCGATCCCTTGCGGTCGCCCTTTTGGACTTGATAATCGAGTAACTGGGTGTAATCAAACAGCAGGAACGGTTTTTCGTGTTTTGTGCTGGCTCAGGAAGATCCCGCCAAAGACAAGGGTGCAGGCAAGGTATTGCTGAAAACTCAGGGTTTCGCCAAGGACCACCATCCCCATGACAACGGTGAATACGGGAATCAGGTTGATGTAGGAGCTTGCCTGGCCTGCCGGTATTTTGCTCACCCCATAGTTATAGCAGCCATAGGCCCCAAGGGTTACCACGGCTCCAAGGTAGAGAATGGCAAGGGCGGAAACCGGCTCAAAGCTTGTGGGTAGTACGGTTGAGGGAAAGAACAGGGCCGGAAAAAAGAAGATGCTTCCAGCAAAGGCCTGGATGGCTGTCAGGAACAGCGGATGGAATCCCCGGTTGGTAAGCTGTTTTAATATAATGCCGTAGCCTGCGGCGCAAATCATGGCAAGGAATTCAAAAAAATTACCCAGGGCCGGGTTGGGGCTGCTTTCCGTGATCTCACCCCCCAGGCTCAGCCAGCATGCCCCCACAATGGAAATAATCATGCCGGTTATGATTTTGCCGGTCAATCGTTCGCCCAGGATAAAAAAAGCTCCCACCGAAACCATTAGGGGACAGAGGGCGGTTATGACTCCTGCCTGGGATGCTGTTGTGAGCATGAGAGCCTTGGCCTCGAACACAAAGTAAAGGCAGGGTTCCACTAAAACCATGAGAAGAAGTGGTTTGATGTCTTGCCTGGTGATTGTAACTCCCCTGAATACATGGGGAATAAAGATGAAGCAGAGGCTGCCCACCATCATCCGGCAGGCAATTACCACCATGGGATCGTAGTTTGCAAAGGCAAGCTTGAGGGCAACGAAGGAGCTTGCCCACAAGATGCTTGCAACCATAAGGGTTGCATGGGGTAGGAGCCCCGACATTCGTTCATTCATTTTCTAACTGTTCCTAATTTTTAAAGCAACTATCTTGTTTTTCATTGATCCAATTGCTCATTTTTTAAAAGCTATCAGCTGTTAGCAGAAGAACCACAGATACCCACGATTTTTGTCTGACCCGGATAATCGATGGTCTTGTACTTGGTTATCTCAGAGAGTTTTTTTTCTCATTCAGGAGGGCTATAAAGAAGTTCTCCACGTTGAGAATTCTGCCAAGGGATCTGTGGATGACATCGAAGAGTTCTTTAAGGTCAAAGGTGCTTTTCACCGTATTCGAGATTTCGAACAGCACATCAATTGTGGTCTTGGCGTCCCTGCTGGTGGGCTTGGTTGTCATCCTCTATTTCCCCCATAAACGGCACAGCTGGAGCGAGGCACTGCTCCAGCTACAACTAATAATTCAGCCAGCCAGCAGTGATGACCGGCAGTACTGTTTGATAAAACCCTTCGCCTTAAATAAATTTCTAAAATAACCAGGGTCGAATCAGTGTTGAAAAGTTTGATTAATATTGCATTAATACTGCTTAAAATCAAGATTTATGATAAAGTCATGCCTAGAATAAAAACATGCAAACCCAAGGAGAAGAACTCTGGTGTTCCAGTGAAAAGGCCTTTAGCGAGTGGGGGTACAGGACCATTAAGAGGGGGTAGAAGTTGCTCGGAACCATTGTCAATGCTGTTGCCATAATTGCAGGCGGTTTTTTGGGTCTGTTGTTCCGGGGAGGTATACCGGAAAAATACAATCGAACCATAATGAACGCCATCAGTCTTGCCGTCCTTGTTATCGGCATAAAGGGGGCTTTGAAGTCGGACGATCTTCTGGTGGTGATCTTCAGTCTGGCCTTTGGGAGTCTCCTGGGGGAAATGGCAAGGATCGAAGAGCGCCTTGAATCCCTTGGTAAAAGTCTTGAACGGCGCTTTGCAAAGAACGACAAGGGGTTCTACCAGGGGTTCATCACCTCAACTCTTCTCTTCTGTGTAGGTTCCATGGCCATTGTTGGTTCCCTTGAGAGCGGTCTTACCGGGGATCACCAGACTCTTTTTGCAAAATCAGCCCTGGACGGTATAACCTCGATCATCCTTGGTTCGACCTTTGGTATAGGGGTAGCATTCTCTTCTGGCCCCCTCTTTATTTACCAGGGAGCCATCACCATGGCAGCCGTACTTATCAAACCCCTTTTAACGCCCCAGGTTGTGACCCAGATGAGTTCTGTGGGAGGCGTTTTGATCATGGCCATCGGGTTCAATCTGCTTGGCACGGCCAAGATCCGCATAGGAAGTATGCTGCCTGCTGTTTTCCTTCCACTTGTCTGGTTTGCCCTTAAGACACTTGTTGCTTAAGCTGTTCGTCAGCGGTATTACATCCCGATCATTCCAAGTCCCTCTTCAATTTCCAGGTAGGTTTTGATCTCGTAATTATACCCGGGAACACCTATGTAAACGGCCATGCTGTCGCCAACTGCCATCAATCCTTTGGCAAGCTTTTCATTTTCAAGCTCATAAAGGGTTATGGAGTGTACCCCTCTTTTTACATCCGCAGAAATATAAGGACCTTTCTTGGTAAGAAAATCGGGCAGCACAGGGGCTGTGAGGAATCGACGGGCAACCTCCTTGGCGCTCTCAGGCGGGTAAGTTACGTTTGATATGATAATCATGGGCTCGCTCCTTTTATTATTGTTTCCCCTTTATGTCTCGGTACCGTGCAAACTGTCAAGCAGAACCTGATCTGTCTCGGATTTTAATGGGCGGAGAGCCAGCGGGCATAGCGGTACATTCCGGCCATGGCCTTTACAGCCCTTTCCGGGGAGGGGAAAAATACCCCCTGGTACTTGCAGTCCTCCAATCGGTAGAGGGTACGGCTCTTCTCGTCGGTTAGAAGGCTCACCCCAAAGACCGGTTTTTGATACTTTTGCGTCAACCTTATCACATGGTTGACATAGTCGTCTTCGGCCTGGAAAAGGGCGTCCCGGATGCCTTCCATGGTTTGTTTTGAGTAGTCCGGGTCCACCTGGGAAATGGAGTCAACCATTTTTTCCACAAAGATTCGTTTACCATGGATTCCTAGGTGAATCACGGCATCACAGCCGTCCCATTTTAAAAGTTCCTCCATGGCAACCCTCGGGATATCTGGATCATTTTCCCCCACTATATCGACGGGATTGGCCCGGCTCCAATAGGCGGGCAGCATGGTATCGAGGCGCTCGACAATCTGTGTCGAAAGTTCTGAAATCTCGAGACCGTTGTCCATGCAGAGATCTGCAGTCACAACTCCCCAGCCTCCCCCGAGGGTCATTATGGCCACCCGGTTGCCCCTGGGCAGGGGAAGCGATGAAAACACGGCGGAAAGATCCAGAAGTTCCATGGGCTGATCCACCTGGATTACTCCGGCCTGTTTGAGTGCTGCCTGCATTACTCTGGCATTGGACGCCATGGCTCCGGTATGGCTTGCCGCAGCTTTTCCACCGGCCCTGGTGCGGCCCCCGTTGAGAACCACCACGGGTTTTTTCCGGGACACTCTGGTTGCACTTTCAAAAAATCGCCGTCCATCCTTTACGCTCTCAAGGTAGAGTACAACAGTTTTTGTCAAACTATCATTTTCAAAGGCCTCCATATAATCCTCGATGGTGACCATTGCCTCGTTGCCAGAACCTGAAAAGGCCCGAATACCGATATCCTGCTGGGTGGCAAAGGCCAGAAGCTGTGTGCCCATGTTGCCAGATTGGCACACAAGGGCGGTTGAACCGGGCATGGGATGGACATGGGCACCGCTGCAGAAAAATTTTTTGTGGGGATTGCAGATGCCCATGGTGTTAGGGCCAAGAACAATTATGCCGGCCCTTGATGCCTCCTCTACCAGCTCCCTTTCAAGGACCAATCCCCCAGGGCCTGTTTCTCCGAATCCAGAGGTGATGAGGAGCATGCTCTTTACACCCTTGTTCTTGAACTGGGGGATCAGCTGCATGACCCGGTCTGCCGGAATGGTTACAACGGCAAGGTCCACCTTACCTTCGATCTCGGCCACGGATCTGTAAACCTTTCTGCCTGTGATGGTTCCTCCCTTTGGATTTACCAGGTAAACATCGCCTTGAAAGTCGCCGCCAAGGGTGTTTGTCAGCAGCATGTGGCCCCATTTACCAAGGGTTGACGAAGCCCCTACAAAGGCCACGGAATCTGGATAGAAAACCTCGCCCAAAGCCCTAGGGTCCACCTTTGGTCTGGTATAGGTGGATTTTAAAGATTCACCCACTACCACAAGGGCGTCCACTGCAATGATCGCTCCTTCGGGTGTCACGATCAGGGGATTTATGTCAATCTCTTTTACCAGGGAAAGGTGTTCTGCAATATTGGACAACCCCTTGAGAACGGCTCGTATGGCTGTTTTGTCCGCCCCTTCTTCCCCCCTGAACGGACCGATGAGCTTCTTTGACACAAGCTCCCCAAGCATCTCGTCCATGTCAAACCTGGAAAGGGGGGCAAGCCTGAACACCACGTCGTTAAGGGCCTCGGTAAAGATCCCGCCGAGGCCGAACATGACAACCGGTCCAAACTGGGGGTCCCGGAAAATTCCTGCGACAAGCTCTCTTCTTCCCGTGATCATGGGCTGCACCAGAAGAAATTCAAGGGCGCTGCCTGCAATCTCCATGAGGGAATTCACAGCTGTCCTTACCTCGTCCTCATCTGTAAGCCCCACCCTGACAAGCCCTTTTTCGGTCTTGTGGGCAAGTGTGGTCCCCATGGCCTTGACAACGACTGGAAACCCAATTTCATAGGCCGCCATGACCGCTTCATCTTCATCGGAAGTCCGGTATTCTTTTACAACCGGAATTCCAAATTCCTTTAAAATTTTTTTGGCGTCGTCCTCAAGCAGCACATTTTTTCCCGATTCCAGGGCATTGTTTATCAGTTCATTGGCCTTATCGAGCTCGTTCATATATTTTGCACTCCTTTGAATAGTATTCTGCATATTGCGTCTGAGACCTGTCGTGTATCCATGGTTGAACCAAAAAGCACCTGACCAAGGCAGGCATGTTCTATGGCACCGAGAATAACCTGGCGAAACACGTAAGGATCAACATCCTGGTCTATTTCTCCGTCTGCCTGGCCCTGGCGGATAATTTTAAGAATAGTGGCGGCATAGATCCTGACCAGGCTGTAGGCGTCACAGTTAAAATAGTCGGGGTTGTTTCTAACCTCGATCAAGAGAATTCTTGCAAAAACCCGGTTGGCCGCATAACTTTCAATGGTGGTTTTGATGATGATGGAAAGCCTTGCAAGGCTTGAGCTCTCGTCGTTTATGGCCCTGTCTATTCCAACGAGAAAAGATTTAAAATGATCGTTTAGAACCTCGTAGAGGAGGTGCCGTTTGTCTTTGAAATATTTGTAGATCAGCCCCTCGGTTACTCCGGCTTTGGCCGCAATCTGGGCTGTCGTAATGGAATTGAAGTCCTTTGCTTTCAAAAGTGTAGCCAGGGCTTTCATGATCTTGGTTCTGCCTGGAGGCGAGGGCTTTCTGGGTGTTGGTTTTTGTGGTTCTGGCTTGGTCATAAAATTTTTACTTGTTTGAAAGAATATCAGTTTTAGGTTTAAAGTTTTGTTGTCCGGAGACAAAACAAAGTAAGTGCAGCTTACTTACCTTCAAATCCTGAGCCCTGTCAAGCAAATTTCAGCAAGTCTCATTTTGACAACCTGTTTTTTCCCTGGTAGTCTTTCCTAAAGCAATCTCCACCTGGATTTGACATATATTAAGCTGGAGGCAGTAATGGAAAATGATAAAAAGATTCTCATTGCAATGGATGCTTCTCCCCATTCCCTGGAGGCTGTACAGTATGCCGGGGGGTTCTTTTCACCTACTAATACCCAGATAGAACTTTTTCATGTGGATACCCATATCCCTGAATCTTTCTGGGACTTGAATCTTGGCACGGAACTTCAGCGAAGAATGGCTTCGGTGAGTTCCTGGGCCATGGTCCATACAGAGGCCATAAAAAATCAAATGGACGCGGCAAGGATGATACTCCTCGAACTGGGGTTTCCCTACGATTCCATAACCCTCAAGTACCAGGATTCCGTCAAGGGGGTTACAGGGGACATCATTGAGGAATCAAAAAATGGGTTTCATGCGGTTGTTGTTGGTCGCACCGGTGTAAGCCGAGTCAAAGATTTTATCATGGGCAATGTTGCAACAAAACTTGCTTATAAAATTCTGGACATGCCCGTCATCATCGTGGGCGCCTGCACCATCCCTAAAAAGGTGATCGTTGCATTTGATGGCTCTGAGAGTGCCCAGAGAGTTGTGGACAGCATCAGCTGGATGATAGGCAAGGAGGCTAACAGTATCAAGATCTGTTATGTCACAAGAAAGATTCATGAGCTTTACGGGGCGGCTTCCCAGGAGATTGAAATGGCTGAAGAGGAAATGCTCAGTCAGAATCGCAAGGTGATTCAGCCCATGATCGATGAGGCGGTTGAACGGCTTGTGGATGCAGGGGTTAAACGTGAAAATATCTCCTGGGAAATCAAGGAAAATGAATCTTCAAGGTCCAGGGCCCTGGTAAAGGATGCAGAGGCAAACGGGTTTGGTACCATTGCCGTTGGCCGGCGGGGATTGAGCCGTGTGGAGGAGTTCTTTATCGGCAGGGTGAGCAAAAAAATCCTCCAGCTTGCTGTCAACTCAACCGTCTGGATTGTCAACTGATTCCTGAAGGATTGCCTCAAAGGCGTTGATAAAGGTCAGGACATCCTCGACAATGCAGAAATCCGAGTGGTTGAAGATGGCGGCATTGGGGTCTGAATTGATGCTGATGATGGTTTTTGAGCCCATGATGCCGGCCAGGTGCTGGGTGGAGCCAGATATGCCGCAGGCTATGTATACCTCGGGTGAAACTCTTGCGCCGGTGATGCCCACCTGGAAGCGGTAGGCCGTCCATCCGTCATCCACCAGAGGACGGGATACACCCACCGCTGAATTGGAAAAAATAGAGGCAAAACCCTCAATGGCCGTGAGGGTTTCCCTTGTTCCAAGTCCCCTGCCTGCGGCGACAATCACCTTTGCCAGTTCAAGGTCATCCCCCCTGTGGTCGGGGTTTTTAACTCCAAGGCGTTTGATTCCATGGCCGGGAAATGCAACTCTGACTGTCTCCACGGGACCTGGCGGGACAGGCGATACTTTTGTTTCTATTGGTAAATTCGGTGGTACAAAGGCATTGGGCTGCACCATGGCAATGCAGGGGTTTTTCGTTGCCAGAACCAGGGCGTTTTTTGCACCGTTAAAAACCGGCCTTGAAAAAAGAGGTTGTCCGTCCTCCCAGAAGAGGTTGTTCACCCCGGCAATGGACGTCCCGTTCAAACGCAGGGCAAGGCCTGGGGCAAAATCCCTTGCCCGAGCCATATGGGCAACCAGGATGTGGGAGGGCGAAAGGGCGGTGAAGAGTTCCGACAGGGCAGTTTTGTATGCTTCGCCGTTGTAATCTTCCATGCCTGTTATGGCAAGGTCGATGGTCCTCACTCCTGTCAGGGCAAGTTCGCCTGCCATGTCCGGGAGGCCCGGGCCTGGAATTACCAGGACAACGGATGAATGGGTCCCGGCTGCCAGAAGGTTTGCCAGGTGTATCAGCTCATGGGTGACCGGAAGGACCTCCTTCCCGTCATGTTCCACAACAACTGCAATTGGCCTCATAGGACACCCCTTTTTTTCAATATGGAAAAAAGTTCGCCCGCCTTTTCAGCCGTCGTTCCCCTGATAATGGTTCCTGAACGGCTCTTTGCGGGCTCCATGAACCTTAAAACGGTCTGGTCGGCTCCGGGGATTTTGTCCGGGGAAACGGTAACGGTCGTAATCTTTTTTGTTCCGGCCTTGAGCAGATTGGAGAGGGTGGGGTAGCGGGGGATATTGATGCCCGCCTGAACGGTCAACAGGACCGGAAGTGTTATGCCAAGGCTTTCCCGGTCGCCCCTGTCAAGCTCTCTTTCAACTGTTAAATCAAAGGTTTTTGAATCAAGGCAGATCTTCACAACCCCTGTGGAACAGGCAATGCCCATAAGTTCGGCAAGAATAGGTCCGGTCTGACCCTCCATGGCATCCTGGGAGATCATGCCGGTAAGCACCAGATCGTAGGCAGGGGGTCTGGGCGGCGGCTCCTGGCTCTTGTCGCGATTCTGGTCTAATGTTCTGTAGATCAATTCCGCCGTCACAGCCGCTGACAGGTCTCGTTCCACAACAATGTGAAACCCGTTATCAGCACCGATTCCAAAGGCACGTTTGATTATCTCTTGGGCTTTTTCCCGACCCAGGGAAACCACATCGACCACAGCTTCACGACCCTGGTCCAGGAGTTGCTCTTTGATCCTGACAGCCTCCTCAAGGGCGTACTCGTCAAATCGGTTCATGGCAAAGGTGTTGCCGTCAGGGGTCGTTACAACCTGTTTTATGCATACAAGAACATTCATGGTTTCAAGTATAAGCATATAATCTTATCCTGATCAAGATAAACGAACGAACGTTCTTTTTTTGCCGAAGCCATGACCCGGGCCTAAAATTTGATCATCGAGTAAAAGAGCTTGGTTAGCGAGGACACAGGTCAAAAAAAATTGACATTGCCAATATCGTGTAAAAAATGTACTTACAAACTGAAAGCGTCTGCTCGCCAGGCATTGCTAAAATAAACCTATGCGGCCAGAGTGAGAGATGGCATCCGGCCACAATAAATATTGAAACTCCGCCAACTATGGCGCTTCGGTGGAAGTTTTATATGAAAATCCACCAGAGGACTTTTAATAATGATCCAGAGCATCCTTGACAACGACCTGTACAAGTTCACCATGCAGCAGGCCGTGCATATGCTGTATCCCCGAGTGGATGCACAATATGACTTCATCAACCGTTCCAATACTCCTTTCCCCCAGGGGTTTGCAGAAAAGCTCCAGGTTGAGGTACAGAGAATGAAAACCTTCAGGCTGACTCCGGAGGAGAAGTGTTACCTTGGGAAGACCTGTTACTTCATGACCCCCGTGTATCTGGACTTTCTTGAACACTACACCTTTGATCCTGATGAGGTGATCATCTCCCAGGCAGGCAACGATATTTCTGTCACCATCAAGGGACCATGGTACAGGACAATTCTCTGGGAAGTGCCGCTCATGGCCATCATCAGTGAACTCTACTTTGTTATGACCAATGCCCGCCCTCTGCCCGACGATCAGATCCGGGAGATCAATCTCAACAAGGCAAGGATTCTGAGCCAGAACAACATCAAGTATGCCGATTTTGGAACAAGGCGAAGGTTTTCATCTTCTGGCCACGAGGCATTGATCCGGGATATTCTGGCCCTTGAAAACAACACCCTCATCGGCACCAGCAACGTCAATCTTGCAAGACTTTTCAGCATAAAACCCATAGGCACCATGGCCCACGAATGGATCATGTTCCACGGTGTACTCAACGGCTATCGAATGGCAAACCTCACTGCGGTTGCGGCATGGGCAACGGTGTTCCACGGCCACCTGGGCATTGCCCTGACCGACACCTTTACAACGGATATTTTCCTTTCCACCTTTGACACCCTCCACGCCAAACTTTTTGACGGGGTGCGCCACGACTCCGGAGATCCCATTGCCTTTATCGACAAAGTAGTAGAGCACTATAAAAAACTCCACATCGATCCCATTACAAAAACCATTGTGTTTTCAGACGGGCTTGACATTGACAAGGCAGTAAACATTCACAACCACTGCATCGGCAAAATACGAGACTCCTACGGCATCGGTACCAACCTCACCAACGATGTCGGCGTCACCCCCCTTAACATGGTTATCAAGCTTACAAAGTGCCGAACAGCACCTGAAAAGGCCTGGCACAACGCCATCAAGCTTTCTGATGACCAGGGCAAGCACACCGGGGACAGTGAAGAGCTGGCCCACTGCATCAAGGTCCTTGAACGGGGAGTGT
>Ga0265295_1001474_pt1 | contig 41195 bp, 41 predicted proteins | sample Munlansysbiofilm_FD_192503 | JGI IMG/M metagenome (GOLD analysis project Ga0265295, IMG submission 192503) | Leachate microbial communities from a municipal landfill in Southern Ontario, Canada - Methane capture system biofilm | ecosystem: Engineered > Solid waste > Landfill > Unclassified ... | reverse complement strand
TATAAAAGTGTTTGTGACATGGCTGAGACTCCTTTTGTTGTCGGGTTTGGTCACCAGACAACATCTCTCATGCCATGTCACTTCGCCACTCATTCCGCAGTCGGGTACGCATTTGCCGGATGAACCTTTCTTTCACCAAGATCGGCACATCATTACAAAGATAACAGCAAATTTTCATTGGCTGCCCTCTTGTTCATAGATCACCGCAACCGATCATTTGCGGCAAAAAGGTCAACACCCGCGGTATCGGAGCATGCCCCGCACGAATTTCCGACATGATGACCGCCACCCGCCCCCAGTCCGTACCTGGCTAAAAAACAGAGATTCCCGGCCGAACGTGCAGATACTGATTTTATTCCCCTTTCTTGAAAATAATCAGAGGACAGTTTTTACAAATATCAGCCCCCGGAAATCCATCACCAGGACGGGTAATGGCCGCACTACCGTAGGTTTCCTTGCGCTCCAGAAGGCGTTTTACCATGGGCTCAAGATGCTCACCGGGCAGAATGAAGTTGATCTCCCCACGTTCGGTTTTGCCGGCATTGTAGGACCCGGAGCAGGCGGGCAGCATGTTTGCAAGTTTTTCGTTGTAGACATACACGTTGCCGGCACAGGCTGAGGAATTGATCGTTATGTTCGCTCGCATCGGATAAATCCCGGTTGCCGACATCCAATCTACGGCAAGATGGTAAGCTTGCATGTTATCGCAGTAAAAATGGACGGTGTCGGCAACAAATTTCGCATCACCAAGCGGAGCGACCGCAACTCCGATAAGACCGGATTTAAGGCGTGGTTTGGTCTGCACGGCTTTTTGGGCCTGGGCTTCATCCCGAACATATTTGAGGTGGCTTTTTATCTCATTGTCATCAATTTCTTTCCAAGCGAAGCCGCACATGGCATTTGAACATCCCAAGCCTTTGGGTTCAGCATAGACGATTTGGCCTTTCATTCGGGCAGCTATTTCCCACTGGCAAAATGTCATTGGCTTGACAGGGGTATAATAGTCGTGCACCTTTTTGAATTCGGCAACTTCGCTCTGATCAAAAAAGAATTTGACCGCAATGGGAAAATGGTACAGTCGCAATTCCTCCATGAGGATATGCTGCATTTCCTTGTAACTCAGTGTCATTTTTCTCTCCCAATTTACATTTCTCAATCATTGAGAGCTGTTCCTCTTTCTCGAGCTTCCAAGATATTTTCTCAACCTTCAAGGGTGAGAGGGAATGTCAGTTACCCTGCGGACCAGCCCCTTAACATTGTCGATCACCTTACCTTGACGCTACAGGCCCCTCGACTCAATGGAGGTGGATGAAGTGCAGAGTAAGGGAATCAGCCCTCGGTATATTTTATAAAAAATAACGAGTCAACAACAAAACTTCTTCCAGATATTGTTTGGAAAAAAACAGCCACTTCCGTTAGAGGTGGTCGCGGAAGATTGGACAAGCCGTTAAGTGGAAAATCTGTTCCCCGTAACGCCCTGAGATGGGCAGAGCAAGGAGCAGAACATGGCAAAAGGAACGAGACGGAACCATTCAGCGGCCTTCAAGGCGAAGGTGGCCCTGGAAGCCATTGCCGGTGAGAAGCCCCTCGGTGAATTGGCACAGCAGTACGAGGTCCATCCGAACCAGATCACGACCTGGAAGCGGCAGCTCATCGAGAGTGCCGCTGGCGTTTTCGGCAAGTCGTCGTCCCGGGACCAGGGCGCGGAGGTGAAAGCGCTGCAGGCCAAGATCGGGCAACTGACGATGGAAAACGATTTTTTAGAAAGTGCGCTCACCAAAGCGGGAAGGCTGAGCGCAAAGCGTTGATTGACCGCACCCATGCATTGCCGCTGAAACGGCAGGCCGAACTGATCGGCGTCAACCGAAGCAGTCTGTATTATCGACCCAAACCCGTCCCCGAGGGTGATCTGGAGTTGATGGGGCGCCTGGATGAACTGCACCTGGACAAACCGTTCATGGGCACGCGCATGCTGCGCGACCAACTGGCGCGAATGGGCATCAAGGTCGGACGCCGACGCATCGGCACCCTGATGAAGCGGATGGGCATTACGGCCGTGTACCAGAAGCCCGGAACCAGCACGAAGCATCCGGGCCACAACGTACCTGCTGCGGGGCATGAACATCAACCAGAGCAACCAGGTGTGGGCGCTCGACACGACCTATATTCCCATGGCCAGGGGATTTGTCTACCTGACTGCGGTAGTGGACTGGGCCAGCCGGAAGGTGCTGGCCGCCAGGATCGCCATCACCCTGGAGGCCTGTCATGCGGTCGCTGTGCTGCAGGAAGCGTTTGCCCGGCCCGGCACCCCTGCGATCATCAACACCGACCAAGGGAGCCAGTTCACCGCTGATGAGTTCATCCGGGCTGTGCAGGGCCAAGGCTGTAGGCTCAGCATGGACGGTCGCGGGGCCTGGCGGGACAACATTTTTGTCGAACGGTTATGGCGGACCGTGAAGTATGAAGAGGTCTACCTGCATGCCTATGACTCGGTCAGGGAGGCACGGACCTCGATCATGCGCTACCTGGACTGGTACAACCGGTCCAGACCGCACTCCAGATTAAACAGACAGACGCCGGACGAGGCGTACGTCACCAGGCCGCTGGCAGTGCGATCGGCAGCATGACCAGGGCAGAGGCTCTACTTACAATTCACAGAATGCTGTCCAAACGGGTGAAGCCACCTCTCCACCTCTGTCGCCCGCAACCGAAACGAATCGAGCCATGAACAAACGGCTTTTTGTCGCCATCGATCCACCGGAAGCGATCCGGGAACAGCTCGCCTCTCTCTGCTGCGGCCTGCCCGATGCCCGCTGGACGCCGCCGGAGCAGCTCCACCTCACCCTCTGTTTCATCGGCGAGGTCGACGGCACTACGTTTCTCGATATCCGCGAGGCCTTGACCGGGATCGCCGTCGCGCCATTCGATCTGCGCGTGCGAGGTGTGGGGTTTTTCCCACCCAGCGGCCAACCCCGTGTCCTTTGGGCCGGGGTCGAGCGATGCGAGCCCCTGACGGTCCTCCAGCGCAAGATCGCCACCCGTCTGTTCCAGATGGGTATCGAGTTGGAAAATCGGAAATACTCGCCGCATATCACCCTGGCCCGCTTGCAGCACACACCGGCCTCGAAGGTCGGCAAATATCTTGCGATGCACGGGTTGTTCGCCGGCGGTCCGTTCGCGGTGGACCGCTTTTCCCTCTATGCAAGCGTGCTCGGCCGCAAGGGAGCGACGCATTGCCTTGAGCAGGCGTACATGTTCCGGAATGAGGGGGCGGCATTGCATCGTGACCCTCCCTGAAAAGCAAAAAAGGCAGGGCCGGGGCGGCTCTGCCTTTTTTTGTTGCCCTGCTTGACCTCGCGGACGGCATCAGGTACATACCGTGTGGTTGCAGGCCATAAAAAAAGCGGTCATCGGGAAAGCCCGATGACCGCTTGGATTTTCTGGAGGCGACGAGCGGATTTGAACCGCTGAATAATGGTTTTGCAGACCACTGCCTTACCTCTTGGCTACGTCGCCCAAGTGTGCGGCACTTATAACCAGAGATTTGTCTTTTGACAAGGAGAAATCAAAACCCATGGGAACCACGCTCGCGGCCCTGATCCAGGACAACGAGGAAGGGTTGCAGGAGTTGCAGGAACGGATCGGTTACCGGTTCCGCGACCTGCGGTTGCTGCAACTCTCTCTCATCCACAGCTCCTTCGCCTTTGAACGGCTCGACGACGGCCGCCACAACGAAACCCAGGAATTCCTCGGCGACGCGGTCCTCGATCTCACCGTCGGCTTCATCCTCTTCACCCGCTTTCCCGAGATGCGGGAAGGCAAGCTGACCCGCATCCGCTCGGCCCTGGTCAACGAGGGCGGGCTGGCGGAACGGGCCAAGGAGATCGATCTCGGCCGGCATCTCTTCTTGGGCAAGGGGGAAACCGCCTCCCAGGGTCAGGACAAGCCGTCGATCCTGTCCTGTGCCTACGAGGCTCTGGTGGGGGCGATTTTCCTCGACGGCGGCTACGACGCGGCCCTGGCCTTTGTCCGCCGTTTCTTCGAGCCGCATATCGACCGGCACCAGAAGCAGCTGGTCAGTGCCGATGCCAAGAGCGCCCTCCAGGAACTCTTGCAGGAGCGGTTCAACGAGGGGCCCGAATATGTGCTGGTGGACGAGGAGGGACCGGCCCATGCCCGCCTTTTCTCGATCGCGGTGCGGTTCCAGGGCGAGGAACTGGGCACCGGCAGGGCCTCCAGCAAGAAGGAGGCAGAACAGTTGGCCGCCCGCGCGGGCCTGGCCGTCCTGCAGCGGCGGCACGGATGAGGCGGATGCGACGGATGCTGGTGATCCCGGTTTTCATCCCCCACGAGGGCTGCCCCCACCGCTGCCTGTTCTGCGACCAGCACGGCATCAGCGGCCAGGCGGCGCCCCCTTCGGCCGGCGCGGACGTCGGTGCCACGATTCGCGCCTGGCTGGCGCGAGCAAAGCCGGAGAACCGGCAAGAGGTCGAGGTGGCCTTTTACGGCGGCAGTTTCACCTGTCTGCCCCATGCCCGGCAGACGGAATTGCTGGCAGCGGTGCAGCCTTTCCGGCAGCAGGGTCTGGTGCAGGCCATCCGCCTCTCCACCCGGCCCGATGCCATCGATGACGAGCGGCTCGACCTGCTGCTCCGCCACCGGGTCTCGACGGTCGAGCTAGGCGCCCAATCCTGCGACGACGAGGTCCTGCGCCGCTCCGGCCGCGGCCACGATGCCGCCGCCATTGCCGCCGCCGCCCATCTGATCAGGACGCGCGGCCTGCGCCTGGGCCTTCAGCTCATGCTGGGCCTGCCCGGCGAGCACTTCCGCTCGCTGGCGCGCACGGCTGCCGAGGTGATCCGCCTGCGGCCGGATTTCGTCCGCATCTATCCGGCCCTGGTCCTGCGCGGCAGCGGCCTGGAACAGTTGTACCACCGGGGAGGATACCGGCCGCTCAGCCTCGGCCGGGCCGTGGCCTGGGCGGCGTATCTGCAGAAACGGTTTGACGCCGAGGGGATCGGGGTGGTACGGATGGGCCTGCAACCCACGGCGGAGTTGGCGCGCGCCCTGGTGGCCGGCCCCCATCACCCGGCCTTCGGCGAACTGGTCCGGGCGCGGCTGATGTTGTGCCGGACCCGCAGCCTGCTGGCCGGGGTCCCGGCTGCGGACCCGGTCGCGCTGGTGATCGCCGAGCGGGATCAGTCGGTCTTTCGCGGCCCCGGTTGCGCCAACCTGCGCCGGTTGCGCCAGTTGGGCCTGCTCGATCGCTTTGTCCTGCGCACCGATCCCGCCCAGCCGCGGCAGACGCTGCGGCTTTTTCCGGCCGGCTCGCCCGGAGCGGGCACGTCCGACCGGGCCGCGTTCTCCTGATCGATTTCCACGGTTTCGACCGCGACAGACAATTTTCGTACAACACGCATCCATGCTCAGCATCAACGACCTCAACCTGCAATACGGCAGCAAGCACCTGTTCCGCAACGTCTCGGTCCAGATCCATACCGGCGACCGGGTCGGGCTGGCCGGGGTCAACGGCGCGGGCAAATCGACCTTGCTCAAGATCATGAGCGGCGAGCAGGACGTCGATCCCGGCATCGTCAACCGGGCGTCCTGGTTCACCGTGGCCTACCTGCCCCAGGAGGTGAGCATCGACCTCGGCAGCCGCAGCCTCTTTGCCGAGGCGGAGTCGGCCTTCGACGATGTCCTGGCCCAACAGGAGGAACTGGAACGGGTGAGCGGCGAACTGGCCCTGCTCGATGCCGGCGATCCGGCCATCGACGGGCTGCTGGCTCGGCAGGGCGAGTTGCAGCACCTGCTGGAGGGGAGCGACGTCTTCCGCATCCGGCCCCAGGTCGAGCGGGTGCTGTTCGGCCTCGGTTTCTCCGCCGCCGACCTCGACCGCGAGGTGAAAAGTTTCTCCGGCGGCTGGATCATGCGGCTGTTGCTGGCCAAGTTGCTGCTCAAGCGGCCCGCGCTCCTGCTGCTGGACGAGCCCACCAACCACCTCGACCTCGACTCGCTCACCTGGCTGGAGGACTTTCTCATTGGCTACCAGGGGGCGATGGTCATCATCTCCCACGACCGGGCCTTTCTCGACCGGGTGACCTCGACCACCTGGGAGCTGAGCCTGGGCCGCCTGAGCGTCTTCCGCGGCAACTATTCCCACTACCTGGTGGAAAAGGCGCAGCGGCTGGAGCTGGAGCGGGCCGCCTACGACAATCAGCAGGCCATGATCCGCCAGTCCGAGCGGTTCATCACCCGCTTTCGGGCCAAATCGACCAAGGCCCGCCAGGTGCAGAGTCGGGTCAAGCAGTTGGAAAAGCTGGAGCGGATCGAACTCTCCGAGACCGACCGCACCATCCGCTTCGCCTTTCCGCCGGCGGCCCCCTCGGGCCGCGACGTGCTCCAACTGGAAAACGTGCGCAAGAGCTACCACGGCAAGCCGGTTTTCGACGGGGTCGGCTTTTCCCTGCAACGCGGCGATAAGCTGGCGGTGGTCGGCGTCAACGGCGCCGGCAAGACCACGCTGCTCAAAATCCTGGCTGGGCAATTGCAGGCCGAGGGCGCGATCAGGCTCGGCCACAACGTCATCCTCTCCTACTTCGGCCAGCACCAGGCCCAGGAACTGGCCGGCGAACTGACCATCCTCGATACCGTCTACCACACCGCCGTGGACATGACCATCACCCAGGTCCGCTCGCTCTTGGGCGCCTTCCTGTTCACCGGCGACGAGGTGGAGAAGCAGGTGCGGGTGCTGTCCGGCGGCGAGAAATCGCGGGTGGCCCTGGCCAGGATGCTGGTGCGGCCAGCCAACCTGATGCTGCTCGACGAGCCCACCAACCACCTCGACATGAGTTCCCAGGAGATCCTCCAGGAGGCCATGGCCCAATACGAGGGCACGATCGTCGTGGTCTCGCACAACCGCTTCTTCGTCAACTCCTTCATCAACAAGGTGCTGGAGATCAGAAACGGCAAAGCCACGCTCCATGAGGGCAACATCGACGACTACCTCGAATGGCGGCGGAAGATGGAGACTCAGGGCGAAGCCGCGACGCCGCAACCGGCGCGGGGCGAGGCGGCTGCCGTGCGAACCGAGGCCGCCGATGCCGGCCAGAGTGTCGATAGGAAGTCGCTGCGCAAACAGCGGGCCCTGGAGCGGCAGCAGCTCAACAAGAAACTCGGGCCGCTGAAGAAGAAGAACGAGGAGGCCGAGCGGGAGATCGGGCGGCTGGAAGGCCGCAAGGCCGAACTCGAAGTCCGGATGGCCGATCCCGATCTCTACGGCGACCAGGAGCAGTGGAGCGCGGTCAGCCGGGAATACGGCCAGGTGGAACGCCAGTTGGAGCGGGCCTACCAGCGCTGGGAAGAGGCCCAGCAGGCCATCGAGACCATCGAGCGGGAAGCGGCGGCCACCGAGGAGTGAGCTTCCGGTATTGCCGGACGGGGCATTCTGCTCGGCACGGGGCAGGCTCCAGGAGGTGCAATCCGTCGTTTCGACGCGCGCAGCGCGGAAAAATCTCGTCGTAGCACGGAGATTTCTCGTCGCTTCGCTCCTCGAAATGATCCGGTTCCTACCGGCATTCGCTGGACGAAGCATGCCTTGTGTTTGATTTGGCAATGGAATTATCCCTGAACGGAGCAATCGAATGAAAAAGAGTGTGGCCATTGGCCTGTGCGTGGCGGCTGTCGTTGCCGCCGGTTTGTATTTCCTGCTGGGGGACAGGGCGGCGGTCAACCCCTATGCGCGCTTTCTGCCGCCGGATGTGGTGGGTACCGTCAACCTGACCCACGCCGGTGCGCTCGCCGACGGCTTTGCCGCCTCGCCGCTGGGGCAGGTGCTCGCCAAGGACACGGTCCACGCCATTGTCCGGGAGATGGGCGGCGAGCCCCAGGACATTGCCGAATACGACCGCGTCTACGATTCGGTGGCAGCGGTGGCGAACGATCCAGCCTTCCGCGCCGTGTTCGGCGACGACGCCACCCTGGCCCTGCTGCCGCCGGACCGCACCGTCCTGGCCGAAAAGCCGCAGGAGGCGCTGCGCGATGCCCTGGTGGTGGTGGCCCGGACATCGGCCGCCAGCGCCCTGGACATGCTGAGCCGGTTGATCAAAAATGCCCGGATCGGCCGGGAAACGGTGGACGGCCTGGATCTGGTCAAGATCACCCCGGACAAGGGGCAGGTCTTCTATGGCCATGCCGAGGGCAGGATGGTCTTTCTGGCCAGCGCGCCGGCCGCCATCAAGGCCTGCCTCGCCGCCGGCAAGGGCGAGGCCGCCCTGGACAAAGCGTCGGCCTTCCAGGCGGCGGCAGCCTTTTGGAAGACCTTTCCCGAGGCAACGACCTATTCCCGGATGTATGTCAATTTCCCGGCCGTGGCCGAACTGTTCAAGACGGCGGCCGTGGCCGAACTCAGGGAAACCGGGGAGATGCTGGCCGGGGTCGGCACCATGTATTCGATCAGCTACGGGACCGCCCAGGGCCTGGAAAGCCGGGGGCAAGCCGGCCTGACCTATGACCAGCTCCATCCGGCAATGCAAGATCTGCTCGATGCGGCGGCCAAGGGTAACCAGAGCCTGCATCTGCTCACGGAGCACACCCTTGCCTACAACTGGGCTTCGTCGCTCCAGGCGGAGCGGATCATGAAAGCCATGGGGGCCGCCGATGCCGAGGAGTACCGCAAGACCGACGCCGAGGTCCGGCAGAACCTGGGCGTCTCCCTGGAGGAATTGGGCCGGGCCTTTGGCCCCCAGTACGGCGGCGTGCTCGACGACATCGTCCACACCCCCCTGTTCCCCTGGCCGAAGCTGACCTTTTTCGTCGAGGTCCGCGACCGCACGGTCGCCGAGACCGCGCTGAACGGGTTGCGGCGTCTCGTTGCCGGCGAGGGGATCACCGCCGAGGAGCAGGAACAGGTGGCGGGACAGACCGTCTATTCCTGGCCGGTCCTGCCCGGTGCGGCCCAGCCGGCGGCGGTGCTCGCCGAAAACATGCTCTACCTGTCCACCAGCAAGGAGGCAATCAAAATGATGCTTGAAACCAAGGCCGCCCCCGACGTTCTGGCCGCGCCGGTGGCCGCGCAGCTCGGCCCGGAGCTGGCCGGCCGGATGGGGGACGCCAATTTCAGCGACTTCGTCGTGTTTCCCGCCCGAATGGCGCGGCAGACCGGCGAGACCATCGACTGGCTGGCCGCCATCCTGGCCACCAGCAAGGGGATCAGCCTGGAGCGGCTCAATCGCGAGCTGGTGCAACTGATGCGATCGACGGAACTGATGGCCGGAACCACCCGGGTGAGCAGGGAGCGGATGGAATGGACCCTGACGATCACCAGGGCCAAAAACCAGGCGGCAGGCGCGAACGGCCAATGAACGGCCGCGTGATGCAGAAGGGGGAAAGAGCGGGAAAAAGGGCTTGCCTTACCCTTGCCATTCAAGGTAAGGATGCACACTTGGCCAACTGTGCGGGAAGAATGGACACGGCGGTGCAGCCCCGCCGCACCCGTGGGGATGAGGTGCGGCGCCGGCCGGAATGGCGGCCGATTTCCGTGAACAACAGCAAGGAGGAAAGACGTGGCGTTTGAGAACGAGACGAAGTTGTGGCTTTCCGGCAACGAGGCGATCGCCCTCGGCGCCTGGGAGGCGGGTGTCCGGGTGGCGTCGGGCTATCCGGGCACGCCCTCGACCGAAATCATGGGCAATCTGTCCCGCTGCGAAGGGGTCTACACCGAGTGGGCGCCCAACGAGAAGGTGGGGCTGGAAGTGGCCATCGGCGCCTCCTTCGCCGGTGCCCGCGCCCTGGCCACCATGAAGCATGTCGGCCTCAACGTGGCCGCGGACCCCCTGTTCACCGCCGCCTACACCGGCGTGCGCGGCGGCCTGGTGATCCTGAACGCCGACGATCCCCAGATGCACAGTTCCCAGAACGAGCAGGACAACCGCAACTACGCCTTTGCCGCCAAGCTGCCCCTGCTCGAACCCTCCGATCCGGCCGAAGCCAAGCAGATGATCGTCCGGGCCTACGAACTGAGCGAGCAGCTGGACACGCCGGTGATCATGCGCATCACCACCCGCATCGCCCATGTGCGGGGCGTGGTCGAGAAGGGCACCCGCAGCGCGACGCCTGAACCCTCGATCGAGAAGGCGCCGGCCAAGCTGGTCATGCTGCCCGGCAACGCCCGAGTGCGGCGGGTGGCTGTAGAAAAACGGATGCAGGCCGCCCGCGACCTGGCCGAGACCCTGCCGGAAAACCGGATCGAACCCGGTACCGGCAGGCGCGGCTTCATCACCTCGGGCGTGCCCTACAACTACGTCAAGGAGGCCTTCCCCGACGCGCCGGTGCTCAAACTCGGCATGGTCTGGCCGCTGCCGGAAAAGATGATCCGCGCCTTTGCCGCCACCGTGGACGAACTGATCGTGGTCGAGGAACTCGATCCCTTCATCGAGACTCATCTCAAGGCCATGGGCATCGCCTGCCGGGGCAAGGACCTCATCCCCAACCAGGGCGAACTCAATTCGTTCATCGTTCGCAAGGCCATCGCCCCGGAAACCGTCGGCGAGATCTTCGCCCCGCTGGAGCTGCCGATGCGGCCGCCGAACATGTGCGCCGGCTGCCCGCACCGCGGCCTGTTCTACGGCCTGTCGCGGATGAAGGACGTGTTCGTCTCCGGCGACATCGGCTGCTACACCCTGGGTTTCCTGCCGCCGCTGTCGGCCATGGACGCCTGCGTCTGCATGGGCGCCTCGATCAGCATGGCGCACGGCATGGCCAAGGCGCTGGGCAAGCAGGGAGAGGGCCGGATCGTAGCCGTGCTCGGCGACTCCACCTTCATGCATTCGGGCATCACCGGCCTGCTGAACATGGTCTACAACGGCACCTACGCCTCGGTGATCATCCTCGACAACCGCACCACGGCCATGACCGGCCACCAGGACAACCCGGCCTCGGGCCGCTCCATCCTGGGAGAGGCGGCGCCGGCCCTGGATCTGGAGGCGCTCTGTCGGACGCTCGGCGTCAAGCGGGTGACCGTGGTCAATCCGCACGATGTCGAGGCCACCCGCAAGGTGCTCAAGGAGGAGATCGAGACCCCCGAACCCTCGGTGATCATCAGCCGTGCCCCCTGCGTGCTCCTGCCCGAGGAGGTCAAGCGCAAGAAACCGGTCTATTGCACCAACCTCGACAACTGCACCGGCTGTTCGCTCTGCGTGCAGATGGGCTGCCCGGCCATCAGCTGGACGCCGCTCACCCCCGAGGAGGCGGTGGCCCGCGGCTACCGCGAGAAGCAGAAGGGATTCGCCCGGATCGCCGAGGTCCAGTGCAACGGCTGCGGCCAGTGCGCCTGCGTGTGCAAGTTCGACGCGATCACGAAAAAGGAGGCCAAGTGATGAAGCAGAGCGGCAACATTCTCTTTTCCGGCGTGGGCGGCCAGGGCATCCTCCTGGCCAGCGAATTGACCGCCCATGCCCAGTTGGCGGCCGGCTTCGACGTCAAGAAGAGCGAGGTCCACGGCATGGCCCAGCGCGGCGGCTCGGTCGAGGCCCATCTCCGCTACGGAGAGAAAGTCTACTCGCCCCTGATCGAACTGGGCGCGGCCGACATCCTGGTGGCCTTCGAAATCCTGGAGGCGGTGCGCTACCTGCCCTACCTGCACCGCGACAGCGCCGTGGTGGTCAACACCCAGAAGATCCTGCCGCCGGCGGTGGCGCTCGGCCGGGCCACCTATCCCGAGAACATCCTCGACGAACTCACCGCCCGCCACATCAAGGTGGTGGCCATCGACGCCTTTGCCGTGGCCGAGTCGGTGGGCGAGCTGCGCACCGCCAACGTGGCCATGGTCGGGGCCATGTCCAACTTCCTCGCGGTCGAGCCCGAGGTCTTCCTTCAGGTGATCGACGACACGGTCAAGGAGCGGTTCCGCGAGGTCAACAAGAAGGCCTTTGCCGCCGGCCGGGCCGCGGTCTACGCCTGAACCGGCGCCTACCAACAAGGAGAGGAGAGACGATGATGTGGGTTGAGGAAATCGAGACGCTGCCCCGGTCCGGCCTGGAATCGATCCAGCTCAAGCGGTTGCAGGCCCTGGTCCATCGCATGTACGACAAGGTGGCGCCCTATCGGGCCAAGATGGACGCGGTCGGGGTCAAGCCGGGCGACATCCGCTCGCTCGCCGACCTGCGCAAGCTGCCGTTCACCACCAAGGACGACCTGCGCGACAACTATCCCTTCGGCCTGTTCGCCACCCCCATGGACGACGTCATCCGGGTGCACGCCTCCTCGGGCACCACCGGCAAGTCCACGGTGGTCGGCTACACCCAGGCGGACATCGACCTGTGGGCCTCGGTCATGGCCCGCTGCCTGACCATGGCCGGGGTGACCAAGGGCGACATGGTCCACAACGCCTACGGCTACGGCCTGTTCACCGGCGGCCTCGGCGCCCACTACGGCATCGAGGCCCTGGGCGCCACGGTCATCCCGATGTCGGGCGGCAATTCCAAGCGCCAGGTGACCATCATGCGCGACTTCGGCTCCACCGTGCTCCTCTCCACTCCTTCTTACGCCCTCAACCTGGCCGACGCCATGGTCGACGCCGGCGTTCGCACCGAGGAACTCAAGCTGCGGGTCGGCATCCACGGCGCCGAACCTTGGAGCATGAACATGCGCGAGGAGGTGGAGCGCAAGCTGGGCATCAGGGCGGTGGACATCTACGGCCTGTCCGAGATCATCGGTCCCGGCGTGGCCATGGAGTGCCTCCACTCCGAGCGCGGCATGCACATCCTCGAAGATAATTTCCTGCCCGAGATCATCGATCCGGACACCCTGGAACCGCTGCCTTACGGCGAGACCGGCGAGCTGGTCTTCACCACTCTGACCAAAGAGGCCTTCCCCTTGATCCGCTACCGGACCAAGGACATCTCCCGGCTGTTCCTCGAACCCTGCGGCTGCGGCCGCACCCTGATCCGCATGGAGAAGGTCATGGGCCGGACCGACGACATGCTGATCATCCGCGGGGTGAACGTGTTCCCGTCCCAGGTCGAGCACGTGCTGATGGGCATCGACGGGGTCGAGCCCCACTACCAGATTGAGGTCACCCGCGATGGCAGCCTCGACGTGATGTCGGTGCTGGTCGAGGTGAGCGAGAACATCTTCTCCGACGAGATCAAGGTGCTGGAAAACCTGACCAAGAAGATTCAGGCCGAAATCAAGGACATGCTCGGCGTCACCTGCAAGGTGAAGCTGGTGGAGCCGCGCTCCATCCAGCGCTCCGAGGGCAAGGCGCAGCGGGTCATCGACCGGCGCACAATCTAACCACAGGAGGATCGTATGCGTGTTGAGCAAATTGCGGTTTTTCTCGAGAACAAATCGGGCCGCCTGGCGGAAATCACCCGTATTCTGGCGGAGAACGACATCAACATCCGGGCGCTGTCCGTGGCCGATACCGCCGATTTCGGCATTCTGCGCCTGATCGTCGACAAGGTCGACCTGGCCAAGGAAACCCTGCGCGCCGGCGGCTTCACCGTCGGCAAGACCAACGTGGTGGCGGTCGAGGTGCCGGACCGGGCGGGCGGCCTGGCCAGCGTGCTCGAGGTGGTCCACGAGGCCGGCCTGAACGTCGAGTACATGTACGCCTTCGTCAACAGGAGCGGGACCAACGCCGTGCTGATTTTCCGCTTCGACGAGATGGACAAGGCCATCGCGATGCTGCAGGAGAAGGGCTTTGTCCTGCTGACCGGGCAGCAGATCTGTGCCCTGTGACGGGGCCGTGACGCCGTTTCGCCGGACGCGGGCAGGGCGGTGTCGCTTGTTGGAATGCAATGTGAATACAAGGGGGGGAACGATGAAAAGCAGTCTTTCGCACTGGGTGCGGGCGGGGGCGGTGTGCTGTCTCCTGCTGGGCCCGGCGCTGTCGCCGGCCCTGGCCGGCACCGTCAAGGTGGGCGCGATTTTCGCGGTGACCGGGCCGGCCTCTTTTCTCGGTGGCCCCGAGGCCCGGACCGCCGCCCTGGTGGTCGAGAAGATCAACAAGGCCGGCGGCATAGGCGGCGACACCATCCAACTGATCGTCAAGGATTCGGCCGGCAGCACGGAAAAGGCGGTTTCCTTCGCCAAGCAGCTGATCGAGGAGGAGAAGGTGGTGGCCATCATCGGCCCCTCCACCTCGGGCGAATCCATGGCGGTGAAGAAGGTGGCCGAGGACGGCCAGACCACGCTGATTTCCTGCGCCGCCGCCGATGTGATCGTCAATCCGGTGGCCCGCTACGTGTTCAAAACCCCGCAGAAGGATTCGTTCGCCGCCCAGATGATCTTCGAGGAGATGCGGCGGCTCAAGATCGACACCGTCGCTCTCGCCTCCGGCAACGACGGCTTCGGCAAGGCCGGCAAGGAGCAGTTGGAGAAACTGGCGCCCGCCTTCGGCATCACCGTGGCCGCCTCCGAAACCTATGACAGCAAGGCCACCGATCTCAGCGCCCTGGTGGCCAAACTGAAGGCCAATGCGGCCATCCAGGCGGTGATCAACTGGTCGGTGGTGCCGGCCCAGGCCATCATCGCCAAGAACATGCGTCAGGCCGGCTGGCGGGTGCCGCTGTTCCAGAGCCACGGGTTCGGCAACATCGAATATGTCCGGGCGGCCGGCGCCGCCGCCGAGGGCATCGTTTTCCCCTGCGGCCGGCTGCTGGTGGTCGATGCCCTGCCGGCGGGCCATCCCCAGAAGGCGCTGCTCGGCCAGTACAAGAGCGAGTACGAGGCCGCCTACAAGGAAGAGGCCTCGGCCTTCGGCGGCTACGCCTACGACGCCATGAACATGGTGGCCGCGGCGGTCAGGCAGGCCGGCAACGACCGGGCCAAGGTGCGCGACGCCGTGGAAGGCCTGAAGAACTTCCCCGGAGTGGGCGGCATGTTCACCTTCAGCCCCGAGGACCACAACGGGCTGACCATCGATTCCTTTGCCATGATGACGGTCAGGGACGGCCAGTTCGTCCTCTACCAGGGCAAATAAGGTCTGTGCCGGCGGGCTTCGATGAGGCCCGCCGGCGGTTTTTCTCCGCATGAGTCTCGATCTCTTTTTCCAATATCTGTTCGCCGGCATCACCTACGGCTCGATCTACGCCATCGTCGCCATCGGCTTCAACATCATCTACACCACCACGGGCATCATCAACTTTGCCCAGGGCGAGTTCGTGATGCTGGGCGGCATGATCGCCATTTCCCTGCTGGAGTATCTGCCGCTGGGCTATGCCATCGCCGCGGCGGTGCTGATCACCATGGCCATCGGCGCGCTCATCGAGATGCTGTTCATCCGCTGGCTGGAAAGCCCCTCGGTGCTGCGGATGATCATCATCACCATCGGCATCTCCATTCTGCTACGCGAGTCGGCCCTGCACATCTGGGGTGAGTCGATCCGCAGCCTGCCCTATTTCTACGGCAACGAGATCACCACCTTCAACCTGGGCAGCGTGCACATTTCGCCGCAGGTGGTGTGGGTGATCGTGGCCTGCGCGGTGATGATGGCCGGCCTGAGCGTGTTCTTCAGGTCCACACCCATCGGCCGGGAGATGCGGGCCTGCGCCGCCAACCGCACCGCGGCCCTGCTCTGCGGCATCAACACCCGCAACATGGTGACCCTGTCGTTCATGCTCAGCGCCGGCATCGGCGCCTTGGCCGGCTGCGTGATGTCGCCGATCACCTATACCCAGTACGATTCCGGCACCTCGCTGGCGATCAAGGGCTTCACCGTGGCCATCCTGGGCGGGCTGGGCAATTCCCTGGCCGCGGTGGCGGCCGGCATCCTTCTGGGGATCATCGAGGCCTTTTCGGTTTCGGTGGTGCCGCTCGCCTTCCAGGACGCCATCGCCATCGCCATCCTGTTGCTGATCCTCTTTGTCAAGCCGCACGGAATCTTCGGCTCCAGCGAAGCGGCCCGCCTGAAGGATTTCTGATGCGGACGCCCCGGAAAAACATTTCGCTGGCGGCGCTCTGCCTGGTGACCGTCGGCCTGCACCTGCTCACCGCGGCCACCGGCACCCAGTACTACCTGACCCAATTGACCATGGCCGCCTATTACGGCCTGGTGGTGATCGGGCTCGGGGTGCTCATGGGCTATGCCGGCCAGATTTCCATCGGCCATGCCGGGTTCTTCGCCATCGGCGGCTACCTGGCCGCGGCCCTGACCACCCGCAACCTGGAGCCGTTCCGGGATGCGCCGCTGGTGCGGGGCCTGGACAGCCTCGGCCTGCTCGCCGCCGGCCAGGACATCTACGGCGCCGCCCTGCTCACAGTGACGCCCTGGGCGGCCTGCCTGCTGGCGGTGTCGCTGGCGGGCCTGGTGGCCCTGGTCATCGGCGTGCCCGTCCTCAAACTCAGGGGCCATTATCTGGCCATGGCCACCCTGGGCTTCGGCACCATCGTCTACCGGATTTTTCTCGCCTCGCCCTATTTCGGGGAGGCGGACGGCATCGCCGAGGTGCCCGCGTTTCCCCTGCTGCCCGCCCTGGGCGGATTCGGGCCGGTGGTGGTCAGCGGCGGCGCCGAGCATCGAGTGCTCAACTTCTACGTGGCCTGGGGAGTGCTCATCCTGGGGATGGCCCTGTTGCTCAACCTGATCGGTTCGCGGGTCGGCCGGGCCCTGCGCTCGCTGCACAGTTCGGAAGAGGCGGCCGAGGCCTCGGGGATCGCAACCGCCCGCTGCAAGCTCCAGGTTTTCGTGCTGAGCGCGGTCTATGCGGCGCTCGCCGGGGTGCTGCTCACCCATTTCAACGGCGGCATCGGCCCGAGCGAGGCCTCGGTGATGAAGTCGGTGCGCTATGTCGCCCTGGTCGCGGTGGGCGGCATGACCAATCTCTGGGGCACCCTGATCATGGGCGTCGGCCTGACGTTTCTCTCCCTGCGCGGCGTGTTCGGCGCGCATGACGACGTGGTCTTCGGGGCGATCCTGATCGCGGTCATGCTCTTCACCCCGGAGGGCATGCTGAGTCTGCGCCTGAAGGAATGGGCGCGCCGGCTCATTCCGGGGGCGCGGTCATGAGCGGCGGCAACGGCCAGACCATGGGCGGCGGGCAGGAACCCCTGCTGGCCCTGCACGGGGTGCACAAACGGTTCGGCGGCCTGCATGCGGTCAACGACGTCAGTTTTTCGGTGGCGCCGGGCAGCATCAAGGCGGTGATCGGCCCCAACGGCGCCGGCAAGACCACCCTGTTCAACCTGATCGCCGGCAACCTGCCGGTTTCCGCCGGCACCATCACCTTCCGCGGCGAGGAGATCCAGGGAAAAAAGACGCATGCGATCGCCCGGCTGGGCATGGCCCGCACCTTCCAGAACATCAAGCTCTTCCACGGCATGACCGCCCTGGAATGCGTCATGGTCGGCCGGCACGTGCGAAGCCGGAGCGGGTTGTTCGCCGGATTGTTCAGCCTGCCCTCGACCTGGAAGGAGGAGCGGGCCATCCGGACGCGGGCCATGGAACTGCTCGATTTCCTTCAGATCGCCGACCTGGCCCACGTCGAGGCCACCAGCCTCGCCTTCGGCCAGCAGCGGGCGGTGGAAATGGCCCGGGCCCTGGCTGCCGAGCCGAAGCTGCTCTTGCTCGACGAGCCGGCGGCCGGGCTGAATATCTACGAGACCGCCGAGGTCGCCCGCCTGATCACCACCGTCCGAGACATGGGCATCACCGTGCTGCTGGTCGAGCACGACATGTCGCTGGTCATGGACATCTCCGACGAGATCCTGGTCTTGAGTTTCGGCGCCAAGCTGGCCGAGGACACGCCGGCCAACATCCAGAAGAACACCGAGGTCATCAACATCTACCTGGGAGCGGACGATGCGGCCTGAAAACCGGCATCCCGGCCGGCCCTCCCCCTGGCGGGCGCCATGCTGAGGATTCGCAATCTCGACGCCGGCTACGGCAAGCTCCGGGTGCTGAAAAACATCTCGCTGCACGTCAAGGCGGGCGAGATCGTCACCATGATCGGCGCCAACGGCGCCGGCAAGACCACTTTGCTGCACACCGTCGTCGGCCTGATCCGGCCGATGCGCGGCGACATCGTCTTTCTCGGCCGCAGCAACGGCCGCTCGTCGGTGGCGAAGATCGTGGCCTCGGGCTGCGCCCTGGTGCCCGAGGGGCGCCAGGTCTTTGCACCGATGTCGGTGGAGGAAAACCTGCTGCTGGGCGGCCATGTCCTGCAAAAGGAGCGGGGCCGGGCGGCGGTGCTGAAGGAATTGGAGCATCAGTACGAACTGTTCCCCATCCTGCGCGAGCGGCGGCGGCAGTTGGCCGGGACGCTGTCCGGCGGCGAGCAGCAGATGCTGGCCATGGGCCGGGCCCTGATGTCCGGCCCGAAACTGGTGATGATGGACGAACCCTCCACCGGGCTGGCGCCGCTCATCGTCCGCGACATCTTTCAGATCATCCGCCGGCTGCGCGAGGAGGGCAACACCGTGCTCCTGATCGAGCAGAACGCCAGGGCCGCCCTGGGCATTGCCGACCGCGGCTATGTGCTCGAGGTGGGCAAGGTCATCCTCCAGGGGCCGGCCGCCGACCTCCTGGCCAACGCCGATGTCCAGCGGGCTTACCTGGGGCGGGAAAAGATAGGCTAATCGCAGGATGCGAGCATCCTGCCAGACGAACCGAAGGAAGACAAAGAGACAATGTACTGGGAACCGGAACGAGAATGCATGGCCAGGGAGGACCTGGAGCAGCTCCAGCTGGAGCGGTTGCAGTCCACGCTGTATCGGGTGGGGACGCATGTTCCCTTCTACAAAAAAAAATTCGATCAGCTCAAGTTCAACTACGACGACATCCGTTCCCTGGACGATTTGAGGCGGCTGCCGTTCACCGAAAAGCAGGACCTGCGCGACAACTACCCCTACGGCCTGTTCGCCGTACCCCTACGCGACGTGGTCCGGGTGCATTCGTCGTCCGGCACCTCGGGCCAGGCCACGGTGGTCGGCTACACCCGCAACGACATCAAGACATGGTCGAACCTGGTGGCCAGGGTGATCACCGCCGCCGGCGTCACCAAAAACGACGTCATCCAGATCGCCTTCGGCTACGGCCTGTTCACCGGCGGTTTCGGCCTCCACTACGGCGCCGAGCTGATCGGGACCTCGGTCATCCCCATCTCGGCCGGCAACACCAAGCGCCAGATCCAGATCATGCAGGACTTCAAGACCACGGCCCTGGTCTGCACGCCCTCCTATGCCCTGATCCTGGCCGACGCCATGATGGAGGCGGGGATCAATCCCAACGGACTCTCCCTGCGTTACGGGCTGTTCGGCGGCGAACCCTGGTCCGAGGCCATGCGCGAGGAGATCCACCAGAAACTGGGCATCATCGCCACCGACAACTACGGCCTGTCCGAGGTCATGGGGCCAGGGGTGTCCGGCGAGTGCCAGCAGTGCAACGGCCTGCACATCAACGAGGACCATTTCCTCCTCGAAATTCTCGACCCCGTCACCCTGGAACCGGTGCCCGAGGGCGAGGTGGGCGAACTGGTGATCACCACCCTGACCAAGGAGGCCTTCCCCATGGTCCGCTACCGGACCAGAGACCTGACCCGGTTCATCCCCGCGCCCTGCCCCTGCGGCCGGACGATGAAACGGATGCAGCGGGTGATGGGCCGCTCCGACGACATGCTGATCATCAAGGGCGTCAACGTCTTTCCCATCCAGATCGAAAAGGTCCTGTTCGAGGTCGAGGGCACCGAGCCGCATTACCAGATCGTGGTCGAGCGGGAAAACCATGCTGACAAGATCACCGTGCTGGTGGAGGTGGTGGAATCGATCTTCTTCGACGAGATGAAGAAGCAGCGCGAGGTGATCGACCGGATCAAAAGCCGGCTGGCCTCGGAGGTGGGCGTCGGCGTCGAGGTGAAGCTGGTCGAGGAAAAGACCCTGGAGCGGTCCGAAGGCAAGGCCAAGCGGGTCATCGACAAAAGAAAACTGTAAAAGTGCCGCCGCGCCACAAAAAGAGTGGACACCGGATGAAAAAGGGTGATTAGCTTATGGCAGCATGCGCAAACAACGCAGGCGGCGTGCGCGGCGCTCGCGCCGGAATCCCCGGCTCGTGCCACGGCGGACGACAATGCCAATCCTGGTGCTCCTGGCCGGTCAACCAATCCCTGCCGACCGTGAATACCTTTTGTCCAGTCAATTATTACGAAAGGAGATGTGTATGAAATGGTATGTGTCCGGGCTGCTGGCCCTGGTGCTCGCGGTACGGCCGGCCTTTGCCGCCGATCAGCCCATGGAGTTGAAAACCGACGAGCAAAAATTGAGTTATGCCATGGGCCTGGATCTGGGCGAGTATTTCAAGGGCCTGGAGGAGAACTTCGATCTGGGCGTGCTGCAGCAGGGTATCACTGACGGCTACAACGGCAACAAGCCGTTGCTGACCCCGGAAGACGCCGCCACCATTCAGCAGGCCTTCGCCAAGCGGCAGCAGGAGAAACAGATCCAGAAGACCATGGCCATGGTGCAGAAGAACCGCAAGGCCGCCGAGGAATTTCTGAAAGCCAACAAGGCCAAGGAAGGGGTGGTGGAGACTAAGTCGGGCCTGCAATACAAGATCGTCAAGAAAGGGCAAGGGGCCAAGCCGACGCCGGCCGATACCGTCAAGGTCCACTACAAGGGTTCCCTGCTGGACGGCAAGGAGTTCGACAGCTCCTACAAACGCAACGAACCGGCCGTCTTCCAGGTCAACCAGGTCATCGCCGGCTGGCAGGAAGCCCTGCCGCTGCTGGAGACGGGCACCACCGCCGAGTTGTACATCCCGCCGGATCTCGCCTATGGCGATCGCGGCGCCCCCCCGGTGATCGAGCCCGGTTCCATGCTGGTGTTCCAGGTCGAATTGCTTGAAATCCAACAACCCGCCAAGGAAAAGGAGAAGGGGAAAAAGGAATAACCCCTTTGCAACCGTGGCCTTCGGTCATACATTGTGGCTACGTCAGAACCTTGACCTGTCCGGAAAGCAGAGCGATCCGTATCCTTGGCTTGGCAGCGGGAGGCGAACCATGGGAAAAGACAAGTGCTGCAAGGCGTTCGAAAAAAGAGGCAAGAGATGTTCCGATTGTCCGCTGAAAGACAAGGATAAGAAGAAAAAGAAGGACAAGGACAAAAAGAAAAAAAAGAAGGATAAGAAGTAGCAGTGCGCGGTTTCGTGTCCGGTCCGTTGGTTCCGGAAAGCCGGATGTCGTCAGTCGATGTCCGGCTTTCCTTCTTTTTGGCGGGCAGGATTCTCCGCTCCCTGCCGCAGGGTCGCCCGCAGGCCCTCCAGGAGGACAAACCGCCCCAGCGGGTGGACACGGCAGGGAAAACTGGCGACAAAAAGAGGATTGGCGCAGAGACCGCCGGAAAGATACAGTTCGTCCGGCTCATGGGCGAAGCGGTGGGCATTGAGGGCGATGCCGCGAACGAACCGGGCCACCGCTTCGGTCTCGGAGACGCCGGCGACCACGGCGTCGAAGATATGGCTCATGCCGAGCACGCCGCAGGTGATGGAAAAACCGGTGGCCGGGGCGGGGATGGCGGCGTAGTCGAGCCGGTAATAGGTGGCGAGCAGCTCGATGGTGAAGCCCATGGAAGCGCCGCATTCGGCGTTCCAGCCCATGTCGGCGACGGTGCCGTTGTGAATGCGGACGAACTTGATGTCGCGGCTGCCGCAGTCGAGAAGAACGAAATCCGGACGGTCGACCAGTTGGAGCCCCCCCCTGGCCAGGGCGGTCAGCTCGTTGATGCTGCGCAGGCTCCGGCGGGCGGCGTTGTGACCGGTGGCCAAGTCGGCCCGGAAGGAACGGTCCAACTCGCGGGTGGCGACAATGCGCGGGGTGCTGTCGCGGCGCGTGTCCAGGATCTTGCAGTAGGAGGTTCCGAAATCGGCCAAAAGCATCAGCCGGCGCCTCCCCGGCCCGGCGTGATGCCGGAGAGTTCGAGGAAGGCCTCGATTTTGGCGCGGGTGGAACTGCCGGCGGTGACGTCGCAATCCACGGCGATGGCGCGCGGATGCTTGGCTGCCAGGTGTTTGGCCAGGACCGACTTGGCGCAGAAGGACTGCGAGAAGAAGACGGTGGGAAGGGCCGGATCGAAGTGCCGTTCCAGCTCCAGGTCGGCGGGGGTCTTGTTCTCCATGCACCGCGTCCAGCCGAAAACATGGGTGGTGTCGGGGAAGAGTGCCAGCAGGGAAAAATCCCTGGGCGGCACGCCCCAGAAGCCGCAGGATGGTCGGCAGGTTTCCATGGGCGGATGGGGCGCGGCCGATTGCACCCCCTTGGTGATCCGGCGGAATTTTTCCATGAGAGGCAGGTGGCTCGTGCACAGCGGATGACCGAAGGCGCGGGTGTCCTGATTGCGGGTACGGATCACCGGGACAGGCAGCATGTCGGCGATGACCTCGGCCACATGGAGGGCGCAATCGCATTTGCCCGGCCCGACGTCGATGTACACTTGGTCCAATTGCAGATGGAGGCAGTTGAGCGCCACGGTGCGGAGAATGGCGCAGTACGCGCGGGGGATGCGGGCAGCGGTCTGGTCGATGGGCGCCCGGACCTGGGGCTCGTCGAGATCGACGATTACATCGCCCGCCCGGTTGATCGTCTCGATCACCGCCAGGGGCGGCACGCCGACGATACCGACCCGCCGGGGCATCAGGTGTCCTCCCGCATCAGGAGGAAGATGCCCAGGCAGCTGACCACCAGATGCACCGACACCGCCGCTGCCAGCGGTGGGATATAACCGGCCTTGGCCAGGGATTGGAGGGTCGTGTACAAACCCCAGCTGACAAAGGCCATGCCGCAGCTCACCGGGATGGCCAGCGAGAGGTCCCGCCCCCATTTGCGGTAGACCAGCAGCAACAGGGGCAAGCCCAGCAGCAACAGGGGCAAGCCCAGGAAGGTGTATGAAATCCGGCCGTAAAATTCGGCCCAGGCCTTGGTGCGCGCCTCGTCGGAGCGACTGTGCCGGGTTTCCTTGTACAGCTCGGCGAGAGAAAGCTCCATGGACCGATAGGGCGGAACGAAAAACGCCTCGGGCTGCTCGGGAAAGGCGAAGCGCCGCTCATGGAAGACCTCGGCGGCGAATCGTTCTTCGCCGCGCGCCTCCTGCACCTGACCGTCGTACAAGGTCCACACTCCCTGGTCCCACACGGCGGTTTCCGCCGCGATCAGGGTCTGAGGCCGGTACGCTGCATTCCAGGCCGTGTATGAAAAGTTGGCGAACAGATTCTTCTGGGGATCGGGCCGGGCAAAGGAATAGAACCCGTCCAGCCCGCGGTAGTAATACCGGCCGCTCCGATAAATGCCCGAGGGGTTCCTGCCCTTGACCTCGCGGTTCCAGATGTGGTTGGTGGCGGTGACGGTGGTGGGCAGGACCGTCTGGGCCATGGCCAGAAACAGCAGGATGCAGACCATGGCCGCGGCGATGATCGGCAGGGTGATTTTTCGTAAAGGGATGCCGCAGGCCTTCAGCGCAATCAGTTCGTTGCTGTGGTTGAGCATGCCGAGGGTCACGACTCCGGCCAGGAGAATGCAGACCGGACTCATCATGTCGACGATGAAGGGGATGTTGAGAAGAAAGAATTCGGCGATCAATTCGAAGGATTTGCCTTTCTCGAGAAAGTCGTCGATCTTCTCAAAGAAATCGATCAGCAGGTAAATGCTGATGAAGCTGGCCATGATCAGGCCGAGGTTGCGGATGAAATGGGCCAGGATATAGCGATGGAGCAGGATCATGCAGCGGTCGTTTATGGAGAATCGTCAGGAAAACTCGGGGATGGCGCACTGTCGCGGCCGGAAATCGGCCACCTGCGGATCGGCACCACCTGTTCTCTAGTACCCTCTTGCCCGGTTTCCGTCAAGGAATACGCTGCGGGATGCCGCCGGCCGGCCTCTCGCTTTCCGGAAAGACGGAGCTTGCACTTCTCGGTGTCTCTGTGTAAGGTAATGCCTTCGTCTTTTTCGTGCTTTTTGTGCTCTGAGACAAGCATATGTTGAGGAAGTTCTTACCTGAAGCCTTTGTCCGTCCGATGAGTTCCATCATGAACATGCCCACAGCGTGTGAGCCGGCAACGGACATCGCGCCGTTCGTTCTCGGCGGATAAGACCCTCGGGCTGCGTTCGCTTCAAGAGACGGCAGCGTTTATTTATCGGCCCTCGTCTATGCAGAAACGACTCGAAAAAATCGCGGACAACAACATCACCCGAAGCGCCAGCAAGAATTCCGCCATCGCCCGGCTCAACGGACTCTGGGCCATCTTCGACCGGAACGATACCGTGCTGATCGTCATCAGCGCCGATCCCGATGCCCTTGCCTCGGCCATGGCGCTCAAACGGCTGCTCAGCTATCGGGTGCAGAGCGTCACCATCGGGTATCCCAACGAGATCAGGCGCCTGAACAACCTGACCATGGTGGAGCGGCTGAAAATTCCCATCGAGCGGTTCCACACCCTGTCGATGAAGGACTACACCAAAAAGGTGCTGCTCGACTCCCAGCCCAATCATCTGGCCTGCTTCGAGAAACTGACCTTCAATGCGGTGATCGACCATCATCCGGTCACCACCGGCTGGGACGCGGATTTCATCGATATCCGGCCCGAATACGGCGCGGTCTCCTCGATGATGCTGGAATATCTCCGTGCCGCCGGCATCAAGCCCTCGGTTGCCCTGGCCACGGCTCTGTTTTACGGGATCAAGGTCGACACCCAGAATTTTCAGAAGCAGAACATGCAGGTATCCGACGGCATCTGCTTCCGTTATCTGTTCAATATCGCCAACCTCAATCTGGTGCGCAAGTTCGAACTGACCGAGCTGCGCCGCTCCGAACTCCGCTATTTCCGTATCGCCCTCAACGAAGTCAAGGCGAGCAACCACAGGGCCTATGTGCACCTCGGCAAGGTCGGCACCCCCGACATCCTGGTGATCATCGCCGATTTCTTCAATCGGGTCGAGGGGTTCGACTGGGTGATCGTCTCCGGCATCCATGGCGAGAAGCTGGTGGTGATTTTCCGCTGCGACGGCTACCGGAAGAATGCCGGCAAACTCGCCAAGGCCACCTTCGGCCGTTTCGGTCCTGCGGGCGGGCATCGGGAGGCGGCCCGGGCCGAATCGCCCTTCAAGAATCTGCCTCTGCGGGAGAATCAGGAGTTCACCACCAAGACTCTGATCCGCCTGATCACCCAGCACGTCAAATAGCCCCGCCGTTCCCATCCTCCTGCATCGCCGAACGGCCGGTTTTCCGTGGTCGTGCGAGATAGTGCTTGCGCCGCGTCGGAGGTTGGGCATATTATGCGAGGCAGTTCTCATTCTTGCCGGGCGCCAGCGGACAGGGCCTTGCCGCCGCACAACGGGCGCCTTATCCCTCTGGACGGTGTTCTATGCAAAGACCCTCGACCTTGGCGATGATCTTGGCAGGCGGCCGTGTCGACGAACTGGGTGTGTTGACGCATTATCGGCCGAAATCCGCCGTTCCCTTCGGTGGATTTGCCCGGGTCATCGACTTTCCCCTTTCCAACCTGCTCCATTCCGGCATCGAACGGATCGCCATCCTCAGCCAGTACCGCTCCTATTCCCTCATCAACCACATCGGTACCGGTGCGGCCTGGGATATGATCGGCCGGAACCGCGGCATCTCCATCCTGCCGCCGTTCAAAGATTACGACAATCCCCACTGGTACCGGGGATCGGCCGACGCGGTCTACCAGAATCTCGATTATATCCAGTATTACGGACCATCGGTGATCCTCATCCTGTCGGGCGATCATGTCTACCAGATGGACTATCGCCGGATGATCCGCTATCACCACGAGCACGACGCTGACCTGACCGCCGCCTTCATCGAGGTGGAGCCCAGGGCGGCCTCGCGGTTCGGCGTGGCCGAAATCGCCGACGATTCCGAAGACGGCGGCCGCATGCTCTCCTACGAGGAAAAGCCGGCCAACCCCAAGGGGCGCTGGGCTTCGCTCACGGTGTTCTGCTTCCGGCCCGCGGTCCTGTTCGAGGTGCTGAAAAAAAACCAAAAGGGTGATTCGTACGAGTTCGGCCGCGACATCATCCCGATGATGATGCGGGAGCAGTACAAGGTGCACGGCTACAAGTTCCGGGGCTACTGGGGCTATACCCGCACCATCGACGAATACTGGCAGACCTCGATGGATCTGCTGGGACCGGACCCCAAGATCGATCTCGAAGCCTGGGGCATCCGCACCAACTTGGCCCATCGCAACATCGCCGACCGCCAGCCGGTGAAGATCGGACCGCACGGCTGCCTGGAGAATTCCATGGCCTATAACGGCTGCCTCATCGAGGGCACGGTGCGCAATTCGATCCTCTTTCCCGGCGTCCATGTCATGGCCGGGGCCGAGATCAACGACTCCATCATTTTTTTCGACAACACCGTTCATGCGGGCGTCTGCCTCAACCGGGTGGTGAGCGACGTCAACACGGTGTTCAACCGGGATGTCCGGGTAGGCGAGCCCCAGTGCGAGAAGCCGAGCCGGGTCAGCGTCATCGGCTGGAACAACAGCATTCCCGAAGGATTGCACATCGGCTGCGGCTGCCGGGTCGCGCCCCGGATCGCCCCGGAGAAATGGCCCAAGGACAAACTGGAAGACGGGGAGGAACTGCAATGAGAGAAAGCGGCGACGCCTTGGTGCTTCTTCTGGCCGGTGGAATCGGCAGCCGGCTGAACCTGCTGGTGGAGCACCGCGCCAAGCCGGCGGTGCCCTTCGGCGGCCTTTACCGGATCATCGATTTCAGCCTGTCGAACGTGATGAATTCCGGCCTGACCAGGGTGGGGGTCCTCACCCAGTACAAGCCCCTGTCCCTGATGGCCCATATCGGCGACGGCGCTGCCTGGGATTTCACCGGACGGACCAGGGGCATCAAAATCCTGCCGCCCCGGACCGGCAAGAAGGACTCCGACTGGTACAAGGGCACGGCGGATGCCATCCGCCAGAATATCGATTTCATCCTGGCCAATCCGAGCGAGCAGGTGGTGGTCCTTTCCGGCGACCACATCTACCGGATGGATTTCGACGCCATGCTTTCCTACCATCAGCACAAGCGGGCCGACATCACCATCGGCATGATGGTGGTGCCCAAGTGCGATATCCACCAGTTCGGCGCCGGCATCATCGACAACGAAAACCGGGTGGTCGAGTGGGAGGAAAAACCCAAGGTGCCGCGGACCAACCTGGCCTCGATGGGCATTTATGTGTTCGAGACCAAATATCTGCTCGAAACCCTGGCGCGAGACCGGCGGGAAAATGATTTCGGCATGGACATCATTCCCCGGGCCATCAGGGAAGACCGGGTCTATGCCTACCCGTTCTACGGCTATTGGCGCGATGTGGGCACGATTCAGTCGTATTGGGAAACCAACATGGACATTATCCGTGAGAACTCGGGTATCTCGCCGGAAGAATGGGAGATCCGGCCCAATCCCGAATACGGCGACCGGCCCATGGACCGTGCCCCGGCGCGGTTTCTGGCGGGATGCAAGGTGGCCTCGTCATTGATCTCTGCCGGCTGTGTCATCGAGGGCACGGTGATCAATTCCGTGCTGTCGCCGGGCGTGCGGGTGAAAAAGGGTGCGGTGGTCACCAATGCGGTGATCTTCGACGACGGGGTTGTCGAGGAACGGGCGGCGGTCGATCTGGCGATCCTGGACAAGCGGGTCCAGGTGGGCAGGGGAGCGGTGGTCGGACACGGCGACAATCTGACCCTGGCGAACCAGCAGTATCCCAAGCACCTCTATACCGGTATCTCCTTGGTGGGCAAGGAGGCAATAATTCCCGTCGGCGCGCAAATCGGCCGCAACTGCATCGTGCAATTCGGCTATAGTGGCGATTCCTTCAGCGGCCGGAATGTTCTCCCGGACGGCCAGTCGGCCTGATGCGGGCAGGCAGGAAGTGCTTGCGCGGGTGCAAGGAAACGGGTATTTTCATCGCCCTGAAAACGGCCGCCCAGGGGTGCCCCCTGCGGGTCAGTCCCTGCGTCGTATGAATGCTCTCTGCAATATTGCTCCAGTAGCTCAGGTGGATAGAGCACAGGATTCCTAATCCTGGTGCCGCAGGTTCGAATCCTGCCTGGAGCACCAATAAACAAAGGCCAAAAGCTCAAGAATACAGAGCTTTTGGCCTTTTCTTTTTAATTGCTTTTTAGCTACGCTTAGCATATTTTGACTTAAACGAGCAGTGTTTTGCTAAAAATTGCGCCCAAAATTGCGCCCAAAAAATGGCAACCATTACTAAGCGAAAAAGAAAGAAAGGTTTTGTTTATAAAGTGGAAATCAGGCTGCTAGGGCATCCCTGCTTGTCCCAGACGTTTGATCGGTTATCGGAAGCCCAACGTTGGGCGGAAGATACGGAAGCCGTACTGCGTTCCGGAGGGCATATCAGTGACAGCATTCCTGACGATATGACCTTTACCAAAGCACTCGACAGGTACGAACTTGATGTATCCAGCTTGAAAAAACCTAACACCAAGGCTCGGGAAAAGACTTCCGCCAACCAACTCAGGGAAAGTTTTGCGGGATTGAAATTGAAGGAGATTACACCTGCGGTGGTCGCGGCTTTTCGTGATAAACGCTTGCAAAGCGTGGGAGCTTCAACGATTCAGAAAGATCTTGCCCTGCTCTCCCACCTGTTCACTGTTGCTAATGCGGAATGGGCTTTGGATCTGAAGAATCCGGTGGCGACCATAAGAAAGCCGGCCTTGCCGGATAGCAGGCTGCGCCTTCTCAGCAAGGATGAGGCAAGGAATTTACTGGAAATATCGAAAAAAAGTCGGAATAAAAAACTCTATCATTATGTGCAACTGCTGCTTCACAGTGGCATGAGACCCTCTGAAGGCGCTGGTTTGACTTGGGGGCAGATTGATGTTGATGCCAGAATTATTGATCTGACCATAACGAAAACCAAACCACGACGAGTACCTTTGACAATAAAAGCGATTGAGCTTCTTTTGGAAATAATGCCAGAGCAGTACGATAAAGTTCAATTTGTGTTCCTGCCGGAAGACTGCTCTGACGTTATCCGAAGACGACCCAATTTATTCTTCCGGCGTGCCTTTGATAATGCTGTGAAAAAAGCGAACATTGAGGATTTTCATATGCATGATTTGAGGCATACCGCTGCAAGCTATTTGTTGATGGCAGGGGTTGATTTACGCACATTGGCCGATATTCTCGGGCACAGCACCATGCAGATGGTACAGCGTTATACCCATTTGCTGGATGATCACAAGTTGAAGGCGATTGATCGGATCGAACAATTAGGCCGATAACTTTTTATTTCATTGAATCCGTCAGCTTGGTGCCGGCCTTGAACTTGACGACCTTCTTGGCTGGAATGTTGATGGTTTCTCCGGACTGAGGATTCCGTCCTTCCCGAGCGGCCCGTTCGGAAACGGAGAAGGTGCCAAAGCCGGCCAAGGTGACCTTGTCCCCCGATTTCATGGCGCCCGTAATCGCCCCAAAGACACTGGCCACCACCTGCTCGGCGGCAGTTTTACCCAACGCACATTCCTTAGCCACCTTTTCTATCAACTCGCCTTTGTTCATACTTTCTCCTTTCTGAGGTTAACTTGTCGAAATCTTCTCTCTTCTTGTTGAGATAGCAGACCTCCTCAACCCTGGCAAGGCTATTTGCCATTCGTAGAGTCAAGAAGTGGTCGAACTCAGATCAATCTCGTTGGGTGTACCTGCCTCCTTATCTTGTTGCGATTCGAGCCACTGCAAATACTCCTCAATTTCATGAGGGGCGTAATACCGGAACTGAATCCTTTTGCAGAGTTTCGCGGTAAAGTCAGAAAATTCCATGACAATCTGTTTCCCTTCCTCCATCAATGCTTCACCCTCTTCGTAGGTGATACCGCCCATCTCGCCGAGACGGCCTTTGAAATTCAAATAGGCCATGTCAAACTGACGCAGGATATTGAACATCGTTGAGCTGAGCGGCGAGTTGATCCGCAATACCCGAGAACCTCTCTCCTTGACCAGATTGATTTTTCGCTCCTGAATCTCTTGCCAGGAGAGCCGTTCCTGTTTTTCTTCTGCCATGATTAATCTCCTTCGATTGTCATGCGGAAATACTTTTGGCGTTGCACTTGATCTTATGCCGATGCCAGAGATCGAGCATATACACCGATCCATACGGAAACACTGCTGCCAGCACCATCAGCAGTCCACTCTTCGTGGCCAACGGCATCAGGTGCGGTTTGATGACAAAGAATCCACTATATATTTCCCTGGCCCTGGACCCGAAATTGAGGGAAATCTTCCAAATATTTTCCGGAGTGCTGAGCCGGTAGAGGATGAGATAGATCACGTAAACCAGAAAGGCCTTGAGCAGCAGGGACAAGGCCCGGCCGGTTAGGAGGGCATTGATCCCCTTGCGGGTGATGTTGCCGACGTAGTAGCGGCTGATGTAGCTGCACATGGCGGTATTGATGATCAGAGGCAGATAGGGAATACAGCCGAAGAGAATATGACTGAGCAGGTCGAGCCGCTGGAAGACAAAGGGAAACAGGTAGAAATGAAAGACCGGAAAGAGCAGGACCAGGGCAATCCCCTCGTGGAAGCCACTCTTGAGACCGATCTTGAAAAAATCGATGGTTCGTTCCAGGGTGAGAAATTCGGCCGGAATGTTTTGTCCCTTGCTCTCGATCACATAAAACTGTTGGATCTCGGAAATGGCACTGAGCAGGTTCTGGGGTTTGTAGATCCTGCCGCTATCGGTGGTGATGATCTGGGCATTGGTGTCGCTTGGCCCTTTTACTTCCCGTTCCCTGGCCATCAGATCTCCTGATCATCGCTGGCGAGGTAAGGGCTGACCTTGACGATGTCGCGAAGCATGTCCGGCTTGGCCTGTTCCATTTCAGCGATGGAACCAAAGGCCTCGGCATGAAAGGGGGTATAGTAACCCTTCATGTTCTTGCCGAATTTCTTGGTCACCAGGAAATACCCTCCGAAATAGTCGTCCCTGATCAGCCCACGGGCAATGACATCATGCTCCTGCCGGAGATTATGAACGATGGTGAACAACACCTGCCGCATGGTCAGGTCATCCGGGCCCATGGTGGCGATCTCCATGCAGCCCGCCCGCTCCGCCTGCCTTCGCGCCACTTCTTCCAAGCTTTTGACCTGAAAGAAGACATGGCCATCGGGCATGGAAAAGGCGAAGAACCGCCTGCCGATCATCCGGTTGATCGAGGGCTTCAGCTCATTGAGAAACCCGGCGGCATCGAACCACCTGGAGATATCGATCAGTTGAGGGGGAGTTGTTTCCTGTTGTTTCCGGTCAGCCCCTGGTTTCTCATTAAAGATGTCAACCTGGGCCTGCCAGGAAGCCTGGACTTGGTCAGCAATTGCAGGACGGTGCACTGTTTCCGGTGAAAGGCCTTTATCCTTAGTCAGTGTCTTTTGCGGCGGGTCAGTTGCAGGGCAAGGCTCTTCCATCGGTTCAACCGTTGTTCGTTGAACCGTCATCTCCAGCTCCTTCTGCCGGGCCAGTTGGTCCGCCTTCTTCAGGGTTTTTCCCAGCAGCCCCTCGGGCATCTTGTGATGGAGCTTGATAGCCCGGAGGATTTCTTCCTTTCTCACGAGTTCGTTGAACCCTGGGATGGTGACAAGCGGTTTGCCGGCAGCCAGGGGATGTTCACCCAAGGAATAGAGTGAACCGCGAACGGATGAAAGCTTTCCCAAGTCGTGGCCCAGGGCGGCCACCATGGTGTCCGGAATCACATGCCAGGCCTGATCCTCGGAAAGGAGCCGCACCACCTGTTCGGCCACATTGAGGGAATGATTGAGCAGGGTGGTCTGCGCCAGAATCCGGTAGGTGTTTTCATCCCAGGCGGCTTCAACATCTCCCTGAACATTGACCACCGAGGGGCAGCTCCCTTCCCGGTCAAGGAGTTGGACAATGTGCCTGCAAACCGCCTGTTGCTGCGGGAATTTTTTGAAGAATGACCATTCCCTGATCTGTTTCAGAAAGGCCGCTGACCGTGGATTATTGAGAACAAGGGTATCTGTAACCTGTTCCAAACGCTGGTCATCCCGCCAGAGGTGAATGAGTTCCGAAATATGGATAGTTTCCGAGCCTCCTTTTATCCATCCTTTGGAGAGTTTCCGGAGGGTGATTTTCTCAGGTGCGGGAGGTCCCTGGCTGTGGTTGCTGCGGAACAGAGCCGTTCCCGCCACAACCGCCATGAGCAGGGCTATGGAGAGGAGAACATTGGGCCAGCCGATAATAGTCAGCCAGTATGCAATCTCAAAGAATACCGACCACTTCAATCCGTCTTGTCCTTGATCGTCGTTTTTTCGGCAAGATCCGGAAAGGTCACCTTGAGGGTTCCATCGCTGACCGTGGCGGTCTTGCCCTTGTAGGTGCCTGAGTAGGTAATGAGAAAGAGTTCTCGCGGTGCCATGTTCAGGATCTCGGTATGCTTGATCCGTACCTCCTCGGTCTCCCGGATAGAGAGACCACCGCCTACCGAGATAATCGGCGAGAATCGCCGTTCCTCGCCGAGATGCTCGGAGACATAACTGGCGGTATGGGCATCGGGTACCCGCATGAAGAGCTTGGTATTGCAATTGTCGAGGATGGTGTTGGCGCGATCCTCGCCGACTTCGGCATACAGTTGGCTGATGGATTGGCAGTAGCCGTGAATGAAGACGCCCGCGCCACCGGCCTTGGCAAAGAGATCTTCGATACCCTGGTAGAGCACCGATTGAGCCTCGTCGATATGGAGGACCAGGGAAGGAATGACATTCCTGCCGCTGGAATAGACCCGGCCGACAAAGGCCTGGACCATGGAGATGATCACCTTGCCGGCGGTATAGGCGGCCCGCTTGGTCAGGAGCGACCCCAGTTGCACCACCAGGATAAATACCCTTGCCCTGTTCAAGGCGTTCGATGAACCGGTTTTCGTCAGCCTTGCCGATGATCTTGCCGACATTGCCCGAGGTCAGTTCGGTGAGCGCTACCCGCAATGAACTGGCCACTTTAGAGTAATAATCTGCCGGGGTGGAAAGGATCTTCTGCATATCCAGGGAGAGCTGTTTGGCCTCAGGGGTGTTGATGTAGTCGATCTTGTCCTTGAGCCGCTCCAAATCCTGATGGCTGATATGGTTCTTGATGTCGTTGAGATTAAAGGAGGGCTTCCTACCCGCCACCTCGGCCAGCATGATCAGGGCCTGGACTACCACCAGACTGACCTCGTAGGCCACGCCGAAGAAATATGGTTCTCTGCCGATGGCAACCCCTGCGGTGATATGAGCCACCAGTTCCTCGGGCATGTAGTAGGAGGACAAGGGATCGATGATGGCACTGTATTGTGGGAAAATAGGCGTGATCAGCATCAGGTCGTCGAGCCGGCCGGAATCATCCGCCACTTGGGCAATTTTGGAAAACAGGTCGATATCCCCCTTGGGATCGATGGCCACCACCGAATACCCCTTGCGGATATCCTGCTCGATGATGTGCTCCATGATTCGGGTCTTGCCCACCCGGGTGGTGCCGAAACACCAGAAATGACCCTTGCGGTAGCTATCGGGGAAACCCAGCTCTATGATCGCCTGGGGATGATCGAGATGTACGCCGGTACCGATATGGGTCCAAGGCTCCTGCGGCCCAGTCTTTGTCCACAACTTCATGGCAGTGCCTTGACGATCTGGACTTCGACCCGTTCCTTCAGTTCTCGATCAACGGCAATGATGACTTCTCGCGGAAGTTTCCTCGTGACTAGAACAACACTCTTGTGGCCGACGTAACGTTTCAGGCAACGGAATTGAAACCGGCCAGTTGCATCGCCCAGATGATAGCGGAGCAAATTTTCCGTCAGGGTCTTGGAAACCCGGTCAAGGATGACTTTGGTTCGAGGGGTACCGTTAATGATAACCGGCTCAACTTGACGCAAGTGAAAAGCTCGGCGCTGGCCGACCTGAAAGCGGCCGGCAAACCGCTCATGCACGCCGATTCGGTTGAAGGGGCAAACAGCGATGATCGGTTGGTCTGGCACGATCTCGGTCTCAACCAAAAGATTGTCGCCAGTCTTGTTCCGGACAACCTCACCCCAGAGCAATCTTCTCTCAAACGACTTGAACAGACGGACCTGCTTGATGACGGCGGCTGTGGCCAAGTGCTCTTCCAGGTATGTTTTGAACTGTGAACGGGAGAGTATCGCTGGAAGTTCGAGAACACGTTGTGCAAAGAGTCCATTCCTTTTGCTGTAGGCTACAACCTCCAGAAGCATGTCTTCCCGGAGGAAGACCATGACCTCCTGTCGGTACCATTTGGAAAGGAGGAGAGCAAAAGCGGATTCGATTTCTTGAATGACTTCGGTTCTGGATAAAGCGTAGCGGTTGGCAAGAGATAGGATGGCAGGCTGCATGGATCATCTCCCTGATTTGAATTGAAGAGGTAACCGATCGAATCGGTCTCTCTTCTTTTTCCAGGGGTGATGACCTGCAAACACGGGATTAATTAATCATTTCATAAAAAAAAACTGGAAAAATTTATCGCTTGATCCTTTTGGAAAATGGACAGCTTGCCGCGTTGCTTGCAAGCCGCACCCTCTGATCTTTGATAGCCAAAGCCTATCCGCCAGCCGAAGTAACTAATCAGTTGTTGGCACCGAAATCTTCTTTCAGCTGACTGTTCGCCCGTTCCGCACACGATCAAATCTTGTAGCGCTCTGCTTCGTGAGGCGCCATAGGGACAACCTCCTTGCCTCGACCATTTCTATCGGCAATCGGAAAATTGCCAAACTTCCGGCTGATCTCTTCAATCAGCTGAGCGTCGTAGGTGGCATCCATCAGATCGTGGAGTTAGGTTACTTTGTTGCTGGTCATTTTGATCAGCGGAATAGCCACCTGGCTATCATGCAGCGAGACCGATGTGACCAAGGCGCTGATCGGCAAATGTCATTGATATCCAGATGCAGGTTGTAGCCTGGACGGTGAAAATTATATCACGAATCGATCAGCGGTTGAGCAGCAGTTTGATCCTATCGATAATCGCCTCAGATCCCATGCCTTGATAAGGAATCTGTTCGGACAAACCACCGGCGCCAGCTTTCCAGGTGCCCATGTATCCATATTTGGGGGTATATCCACGTTCTAGCAACCAAGAGCCGTAGCGGATCCCCAGGCCGGTTTTGATGTTTTGGGTCTCTACCACTAACACCATGGGGCTACTTCCCACTTTGGCCAGGGTGGCTTCATCGATGCTGTTGAGTACAGGTTTGTTGATCAATCCGAGGTCAATACCTTGCTCTTTCAACAACTCCACCACATGGAGACAGCGGTAGAGCATCTCGCCATAGGCAACGATGAAACCATCCTTGCCATCACGGATGACCTCGTCTTTCTCGGCGTTGAACCGATAGCCGCCGCCGAAAAATTTCTCCCCCTGCTCATTGAGGATAAAAGGGGTGCCGGAACGGGTGGAAAAGACAAAGCGTAATCCAGGATCGTGGAAAACTTTGGAGAGCACAGCTTTGAGCTGTAGAGCATCGGCTGGAAAATAGAGCCGGGTTTGATCATGCTCGGCAAGGCCGTTATCGGCAAAAAAAATATTGATACCGAAGTGGCAGGTGTTGTCAGCCATGTCATCGACACCGGAGTGCGAGAAATAGGCCAGGACATTTGCCTGATTGAGGCGGGCCATGGTGATTTCCGAGATCACCATCTCCTGAAAGGCGGCAAAGGTGCCGAAGATGCCTTGTTTGCCTGGGATGGAACCAAAGCCGGCTGCCACGGAGAAGTTGTTGCGCTCCATGATGCCACCATGAACATAGACCTCCGGGCAATTTTTGCGGATATGATGCAGACCGCAGGAACCTTCGAGATCGGAATCCACGACTATTACCTTTTCAGCTGGTTTGTCGAGGCTTTGCAAGATTTCACAAATAATTTTACCAAATTCGTCGCGATTCTTCGCCTGCTCTGGAGTGCTGCCAAGCCAGGCCATCTTGCCAGCCTTCTTCACCGGTTGTTGCAGCATGGCCACAGCCTTGGCGTGGCCTTTAGTGGTAAGATAGTCGATAGCCAGCAGCACCGGTATCACATCATGCCCCTCGGGCAACCCTTCAATGCCGACGACACCCACAGCCATTTTCCGACGGATAACCACAGCTGCAGGACCTTGATAGGCAATAGCCTGGCGGATGGCAGTGAAAAGGGCGTCAAGATCCTCACCATCACAACTTTGCACCTGTAATCCCTGGCCCGATAAGGTACGGACAAGATCGTAGCCCTGCATATATTCGGTAGGATGACCGGCGATGGTGACATCGTTGTCATCAAGGAGCAGGGTGAGGTTGAGCTTGCGGGCTACAGCATAGCGGGCTGCCTCGGCGTCATCACCCTCCTGTTGGGAGCCATCACTACCAAACATGAAGACCGTCTTGCCTGTATGTGCCTCAGCCACGCCGTTCACATGACTCCACATATGTCCTAAACGACCGGAACTGAAGAAAACGCCCTCTGCCTCATGGCGCTCGGGGTGACCATACAACCCTTGCTTAAATTCGCGATAATGGAGCAACGACTCCGGAGATTTGTACCCATTGAGTACAGCCATCATATATTGAATGGCCACTCGATGGCCGGCCTCATCAAAATAGACAGGATAACAGGAATCGCTTCCCTTCATGAAGCCATCGGCAATAAGCAATTCCGGAACGATATCATAGGCCCCGCCAGTATGGCCACCAAGTCCCTTAGTATTCGCCAAGGCCGTAAAGAAAACGATACTGTCACGGAGCAAGGCAATATTTCGGGTGAGTTTGCTTTTTTGCTCCGCAGTCAGTGCTTCCTGGTTAACGGTGAAACGAAGGGGTTGATAATCGGATAAATCAAAAGGAAAGTTCATTGGTTATTCTTAGTTATAAATATTCGGAGAACTGCCCCACCAGTTCACAAGTCACCCACAAGCGCGGAAAATGTATGGTAATCGAACAGAATCAGCGGTTCCGAATCCGCATATCCTGCGCAGGTTGGCTGCCGGTTGCAGGGCTCTTTGCAGGTAGCTGGTCGTTGGATAACGCTAGAGGGTCCTGCCTGCGAATGCACGGGCCAATCCCTGCCGGTCGAGTAGTTTGCGACCGGGATACCGATACCGGGTGACAATTCTGGGTATATGTCGGTCCACTTGGATGACCTCCAAGATCGACACCAACCGTTTTTCCTGCTCAGTGAGCGACGTTGGCAAACATTCATTCAGATGGGGAAACAGACTTCTTTGGACACGCCCCATCAACCATGAAGTCTTTTCCGTGGCGGTACATGTTGGGTAGGGGCCGTGCCCCTACCGTTTTCATCGTTCGTTGTGACCGTCCAATTGGGTCCAGTCCTGCTGGTTATTTATGACAAACGGTGCACTTGGCCAGTTCCGGCTTGGTCTTCTTGTGGCAGTCCTGGCAGAGGGCATGGGCAGCGTTCTTGAAGGTGTTGACCTTGTCGGGCATGCCGGCCTTGCTATTGTGGCAGGACTCGCATTTTTCGATCTTCTGCCCCTCAGTGTAGGCAACCCGTTTGCCGTCCGCGCCCTTGCCGTGATGGCAGGTCGCGCATTCCATCCGGCCCTGGTGGGCCGCATGGGGGAACTGGGCGGGTTTGGGGGTGGCGGCGGGATCGATGGTGGAGGTGAGGGTGATCTCCGCCGGACCTTTCTCCGCGGCCATGGCCGGTCCGGTTAATCCGAGGACACAACAACCAAGCAGCAACGCGCCGTACAACAACATCTTGTTCATAATATTTCTCCTTCGTTTCCATTGAACAACCAAAACCACGGCTCCACGGTTGCAACCGGGACCGCGGCGACAAAAGCAACGATCAATCTCGATAGTTTTGCAATAAAGCGGGTAAACCTCTGTTCCGTCAATTTCGAGCGTAGCGAGAAATTTCATCGACTCGCAGGTTGAGATTTCTCGCTATCGCTCGATAGAACAAATTGCCACAATCTTGTGAACTGTGCCTGGAAGCACAGTGTAACAATTGTCATTTTGCAACGCGCTAATTGGTCGTAAGCTGATTTGTCCCCCTTGAAAAGGCTTCAGTTGAGCCGCCTCTTTTTAACTGGCGCCGGGCTTTGTCGCTGTGGCGCACTGAAAATCTTCCGTTTGAGCAGATGATATGTCTCGCCATTTCTCAGCAAATCCCAGTGCTAAGGCCCTGCAGGCCAGATCAACGAAGGCTGCATTGCCAGTTTCCTTCCTCGTCGGCGCCAGCAGCTGACGATACTCTTCCATCCGTGCATAGTGACCACCAACCGCGCAGACAACTTGGGCGGCAAAACTTCCCATGACCTCACTCTGGCAGGTTTCCGGCAATACTCCCCAGGTTATTTTATCTCTCAAATGAGCTAGGGCCGCCACTGCAGCTACCGTCACAGGATCCCGTTCGACGGCGTTAAAATTGCAACGCAGCAGCTCAGCTTGATCGTTTTCTAAATAATTGCAGATATTATCTTGCATTCCAGCCCTGCTGAGGCCGAAGCGTTCCAAATGAATTCTGGCCGAGCATTGGCCGGTTGGGGTCAAGTTATTCTGCCGGGCCAGGGTTCCCTTGATTGCCTCATACACTGTTCGACCAATCAGTTCGCCAAGTTTGGTGTGTTTACCAGCAGTTGTCAGCGGCGGGGTGTTGTTCTCCATAACCGCCACCGCGATCTGATCCGTACCGGTACCGGTAGCCAGCCCATCGGAATAGCGAGAGTTGACCGCTAATTCTTGCAGGACTGCGGTCTTGGCCTCGGTGGCGGTCATAATGCAGCGCGTAATCGCTCCATGTATCAGCGGTTTGTTAATGAACAGTAAAATATTGATGGTTCCTGGTCCAGGGGCAACATTGGTTAACGGTAGCTTTTCAAAACCCTCGCAAGTTTCCACTACCGAGGCTGGATCACCAACCCGACCGGCATTACCCTTAACCCCGCCAGTGCAGACAGCGGCGACGGTCAGGTCACGAAAAGCCTGCACAGTAATACAAACGTTGTTCATGTTGGCAGCGGTGCCCAAAGTCGCACAATTCTCAGCGGGCAGACCGTGTTGTTCGCAAATCGAATGGCGATAGCCAATAGGATCCAGATAGGCCATGGGCGACAAACGATGACAGTGACCGACGGGTTCGCAACTCTGGTGGTTATAGAGATACTGGAGATCAGTCCGCAGACCACCAGCGGCCCGGCAGGTGGAGAGCACTGTGTGGGGTAAGAGAAAACGGGCAAAGATGATCTTCTCCCTCCTATGAATTTCTACGCCGTTGTAGAAAGTGTCGATAAGCATGGTTTACTCAAGGCGATGATTGAAATTTAGTCCCGTTCCTAGTCGATCGAGTAGGGGCAAGCAAAAACAGGACAGCTGGCAGGAGAAAGAAAGAGGCTGGCTTACGCCTACACAAACGTCGCATGTTAAGCGCTTAGCATGCGTCAATCGCCGATAGCGCCAACGACTGCTGGCCAATGTTATGAAAGTGAAGGACGATCCGTTGGAATAATTCTGAGACGCTCAATGTAACGTATACCATATTATACAGGGACTAATGACAAGCCCCTCACCGTGACATCGCTAAACAGTGAGGGGCTGTGTGTTTACTTTTTAACCATGGGAGCCTGTGGCACGCCACCACCATGACATTCCATGCAATTAGGTTGAGCATTCATTCCGTATTCCCCGTTGGGCCGCCAGTCACCGACCTCCTCGTATTTACCATCTTTCCATGTGTTGAGAAGTTCAACTAGATGAAAGGCCGCACTTGCTGTCACCCGGGCGCATCGATCCTTACGTTCTGGACTGCTAATCGGTTTGTCAGCGACCGTCATCCATTTCCCAACTGAAACATGACAAAGGGGCGATTCGCTAATGGTCTGGATGATTGGTTCTCGAACTTTCGGTTCTTTGGGCTTGAATACCGGCAGGGCCGCTTCACAGTACCACTGCATAATATCGGTGCCAATTTGATGGCCAGCTTCGACACCAGTAATTCGGGGACCAATGATTAGATTTGCGACCATATTGGCACCGGCAACGGAGCCACAGATCGTGCCCCAGTTGGCGATACCACCCTCAAGAAAAACAAAGGCGTCGATGGGAAAGGAGGAATAAGGTTCTCCTACCTTTTCCCTAAGCTGGACAAAGACACTGCTTATAACCGCACCTCCGCAAAAAATTCGGTACCATTCTTTGTAGGCTATCTCAGCTGTGGTCGTCGGATCGAGTTTTTCATAGGGCCAGGGCCATTTTTCGGTGGCCCCTCCAGTGGCCTTAGCTGAAGGTAACCATCCACCAAGGTGTGTTAGGGCAGCTGTTGTTGCGAGTGTGCCAGCACCGAGCATCCACTGCCGTCGCGATATTCCTAATTGTTCTTGTTGTTCATTACGCATGTCTGTTTCCTTTGGATAAATATTTAAATTAAGATAGCCTTATTTTTTGCTGTGACACACGGCGCATCGAGTCAGATTTTTATCGTTTTGGAGGTGACATTCAAAGCACAGTTTGTGCCCTGCACGTTTAAGCGTTGCCAGATGCTGCTGATTACTGGCTTTACTGTTGTGGCAGGTTTCGCACCGCTCAATTTTTTGACCTGCAACATAGTCAATTTTTTTACTGTCATTTCCTTTGGTGTGATGGCAACCATCACATTCCAGCCACTGGTGGGTATGATGGGGCAAGTATGCTGGTCGGGGGATTTTTTGTTTGTCAATTGTTGATTGGATGACTACATGTTCAGGACCTTGCCCTGCAGCATATGCCGATGAAACTGCAAGACATGAAAAGTAGAGTGCAAAGAATGATCCCGGGAGTGCAGAGTATTTCATGTATATTATCCTTCATGTTGTAATGTGTTGGCTGTGTGCCACCTGTATTGGTTTTGACAGATAAAATATTCAACCAGTAGCACAAGTGATTGTATTTTTAAGCGACACCGCGTTCTCCAATGGAGGATTCCGGTAGTTTTGAATGGTTGAGCTTGCATTAATGTGTCCAGTCAACGACCGGAATATTCCCAATCTTATTCGCAATGGCCGTTTTCATGCCTTCGTAGTTGGGGCAGGGCATGCCGATGGGATTGCCCTTTTTGATGCAGGAAGCTAAAAAAATGGTTCATCCGGCAAATGCGTACCCGGAGTTGTGTAGGTTGTAGAGTCTGAGCTTGAAGTATTCCATGTCACGGAACCCATAGGCCTGCCGTTTCATGGTTTTGATTTTGTTATTAAGGCCTTCCAG
>Ga0265295_1001472_pt1 | contig 41248 bp, 29 predicted proteins | sample Munlansysbiofilm_FD_192503 | JGI IMG/M metagenome (GOLD analysis project Ga0265295, IMG submission 192503) | Leachate microbial communities from a municipal landfill in Southern Ontario, Canada - Methane capture system biofilm | ecosystem: Engineered > Solid waste > Landfill > Unclassified ... | reverse complement strand
GCGACTGCCCCACTATAACTTGATGTGTTGTCTATCCCAATCACACCACCCACTGTCACGTTAGCTGATACTAACCCTGAACTGTAGATGTTTGTGATGCTGTTTGGTGTGTATGAAGAAGATCCTATTCTGCTATATCTGTAACTATATCCTACTACGCCACCTGCAGTACTATTTGCGAGTATTTCTGCTCTATTATACGCATTGGATAAAGTCCCACTATATAAAAACGATACGACCCCACCTGCATAAGTTCCAGTGGCTGTGATGTCTCCATTGTTGTATACATTATTGATGGTCCCTCCATCTTGTCTGCCCACAATACCTGCCACATAACTTCTTCCGTTAATCTCTGCTTCGTTATAAACGTTTTCGATTTTACCAGATATCATTTGTCCAACCACACCTGCTGTGTAGTCTAGCCCATTGACTGTTCCACTTACTGATAAATTCTTGATCGTTCCAAATCCAAAATAACCGAACATAGCTTGATAGCTTGCGGCTGTATTATTTATGTTTAATATGAATTCTGCATCATTACCATCGAATGACCCATAAAATGGTTTTGTCGTTGAACCAATTGGTGAGAAGTTTCCTAATATAAACTCTGTTACACCATCTTCAACTTTGAAATGGAACCCTTTAAACGTGTTACCTTTGTTAATCATAACTTTTAAATCTTCAATATCTTGTTCGTTTCTAATTAAAAATGGAAAATCTTCTGTTCCTAATCCGTCTCCGACTTCAACTTGAACACTTGACAAAGAGTTATTCTTAATACCTAATGTCACATGATCGCTGAATAACGCCAGCTGAGGATAATAAGCATAGCCATCAGCGTCTGCTTTAAATGTAAAGCCTGTAGGCAACTTACTTGCCATATCTTTAAACATTACACCACTATTCAACCCTTGTGTTGAAGGGTCTGTTGATGGTTTAAGTGCTTTTACTTGATCGTAGTTTGCGATCACTGTAATGTCATAATACAAATTAGATCTTGTGTTTAATACAGCGCCACTGTAACTTCCAGGATTGTCATAGCCAATCACACCATCAGGGGATGTATTCGCTGTTGCAGTACCTGAACTATACACGTTTGTAATACTATTTGGCGTGTATGAAGAAGATCCTATTCTGCTGTATCTGTAACTATATCCTACTACGCCACCAGCATAACTGACAGCGATGATTTCGCCTCTGTTATAAGCTTGTGTCAAGGTGCCTTGGGTTAACATCCCTGTTATACCACCGGCATAACTACCTGTAGCTTCTACTTTCGCAGTATTGTATACGTTTCTTATGGTTCCTGTCACTTGTTGTGCAGAAACACCACCAACATAACTTAACCCTCTTACAGATCCTGATACCGATAAGTTCTCAATGATCCCTGTTTGAGTATACCCAAACAAACCTTGATAACTCAATGTTGGGTTGTCAATCGCTAACACGAAATCTACGCCATTACCATCAAAGTTGCCTTGGAATGGTTTTGATGGGCTTCCGATTGGTGTGAAATTAGCTAAATCAATTTGACTAATGCCTTCATCCACTTTAAAGTGAAAACTATAATAGGTATTCCCTAATAACACTTTTCTTGACAGTTCATCCATGTCAAACTTGTTTCTAATTAAGAATGGAAATTCTTTGGTTCCTAATCCATCGCCTACTTCATAGGCTGTTGATGCGTAAGAATCTAAAGAAATTCTTGTCACACTACTGTTCGAGAAACTCAATAGTTGTGGGTAATAAGCTGTCGTACCACTCTTTGGTTCGTAATGCCATACATTTACTGGGAATCCTAATGTATCCACACTGCCATAAACCAAATCACTGGTTGTCTTTCCATATGCATTACCTGTTACTTCAGGTTTAAGTGCTCTTGGTTGATCATAAGTCACTAACACGGATGTGTCATAGTAAATGCGCGAGCGCGCATTAGCGACTGCCCCACTATAACTTGATGTGTTGTCTATCCCAATCACACCACCCACTGTCACGTTAGCTGATACTAACCCTGAACTGTAGATGTTTGTGATGCTGTTTGGTGTGTATGAAGAAGATCCTATTCTGCTATATCTGTAACTATATCCTACTACGCCACCTGCAGTACTATTTGCGAGTATTTCTGCTCTATTATACGCATTGGATAAAGTCCCACTATATAAAAACGATACGACCCCACCTGCATAAGTTCCAGTGGCTGTGATGTCTCCATTGTTGTATACATTATTGATGGTCCCTCCATCTTGTCTGCCCACAATACCTGCCACATAACTTCTTCCGTTAATCTCTGCTTCGTTATAAACGTTTTCGATTTTACCAGATATCATTTGTCCAACCACACCTGCTGTGTAGTCTAGCCCATTGACTGTTCCACTTACTGATAAATTCTTGATCGTTCCAAATCCAAAATAACCGAACATAGCTTGATAGCTTGCGGCTGTATTATTTATGTTTAATATGAATTCTGCATCATTACCATCGAATGACCCATAAAATGGTTTTGTCGTTGAACCAATTGGTGAGAAGTTTCCTAATATAAACTCTGTTACACCATCTTCAACTTTGAAATGGAACCCTTTAAACGTGTTACCTTTGTTAATCATAACTTTTAAATCTTCAATATCTTGTTCGTTTCTAATTAAAAATGGAAAATCTTCTGTTCCTAATCCGTCTCCGACTTCAACTTGAACACTTGACAAAGAGTTATTCTTAATACCTAATGTCACATGATCGCTGAATAACGCCAGCTGAGGATAATAAGCATAGCCATCAGCGTCTGCTTTAAATGTAAAGCCTGTAGGCAACTTACTTGCCATATCTTTAAACATTACACCACTATTCAACCCTTGTGTTGAAGGGTCTGTTGATGGTTTAAGTGCTTTTACTTGATCGTAGTTTGCGATCACTGTAATGTCATAATACAAATTAGATCTTGTGTTTAATACAGCGCCACTGTAACTTCCAGGATTGTCATAGCCAATCACACCATCAGGGGATGTATTCGCTGTTGCAGTACCTGAACTATACACGTTTGTAATACTATTTGGCGTGTATGAAGAAGATCCTATTCTGCTGTATCTGTAACTATATCCTACTACGCCACCAGCATAACTGACAGCGATGATTTCGCCTCTGTTATAAGCTTGTGTCAAGGTGCCTTGGGTTAACATCCCTGTTATACCACCGGCATAACTACCTGTAGCTTCTACTTTCGCAGTATTGTATACGTTTCTTATGGTTCCTGTCACTTGTTGTGCAGAAACACCACCGACATAACTTAATCCTCTTACAGATCCTGATACCGATAAGTTCTCAATGATCCCTGTTTGAGTATACCCAAACAAACCTTGATAACTCAATGTTGGGTTGTCAATCGCTAATTCAAAGTTCACACCATAACCATCAAAGTTCCCTTTAAAGGGTTTTGATGGACTTCCTATAGGTGTAAATGCTCCTAAGTAAATTTCGGATAGACTAGCATCAACGGTGATGTACTTCCCTTCAAAAGTATTGCCTTGCAAGACTAAAGAGGATAACAAATCCATATCGGACTTACTACCCACTACGTAAGGATTTGTGCTAGTACCTTCTTCTGTCAAGAATTCAGTGGCGTATGCAGCTTCACGTCTAAAGATCTCATCCGAGGATTGTTCCTCATTGAAACCATTTAAAAGAATAAAACCAACTGCCACTACAAGTGTAGCACCTAATATTAAATTGAGTTTAGACTTTAAACCCTTTAACATCAACATTCTCCTATCAAAAACAACTCTGTTTTCAACTTAATTATACAATTAAGGTGGAGAAATGATTCTCAAAAAGAATTAAAGAGAGTCAAAAAGTTGTACAAAAACATGATAAACCGCTTTATCACGACATTATTTGAAAAAACAAAAATTTACAAAAAAACATGAAATATATCGAATAATGTTGTCCTAAAGGGATTTACTGCCAAACACAATTAGATCATTGTAGAAATTAATTGCTTCAGGATAGCCAAAAAAGAGATAAACAATGTCAAAAATAGCTAATATTATAAATTTATAGGAAATATTGAATATTATTCAACTGAAGAGTTAAAAATACGAAAAGTGACATTTTCATTCATTTTACAAATAAAAAAAACCTACAAATTTTTAAATGCATTTTAAAAATATAACAAAAAAATCTACTATTTTTAGAGCTTATTTTATAGCAGATAATCGCACAACAAAAACACAAAATAATTTTAAAATTTATCTTTTATCATCAGAAAATATATTTATTTATGATTTAAAAACGTTAGTGACTTCACGCTTAATGAAAGCCTTTTTGTTTTTTCAATAAATATGTATTATTATGGATTTTTTAATAACTACATTTTTAGGTCTTTAAATGTTAATTTTTGTTTTTTTCTTTATTCAGAATCATTTCCTTAAATTGCACTCATACTTTCTATCATAATTCACACATTTCTGCCTGTTTATTTTTAAATATTTGTTTTTAGTATCAGTGTAATTTCGCTTTATTAAGCGATTTAGTTTGTTTCATTAAATCATTGATTATTGAAGACGTTTGATTTAAGTAACGGTATTTGTACAGCCCTTTTTTTCTGTTTTCCATTTTTTTTATTTACTTTGCAGTTCAAAATTGTTATATTATGTGCTTTCTTTTTTTTCAGAGGGTTCTTACAGTTTAAACGATAAAAAAAGAAGTCATGCCACTTCATTCAGCGATATTGGCGTACTTTTAAACGGCCTATTTCTGATCAATGACATAACTTCTTATGCTTGTTTTATGTATGCTTATTTGGTTATTGCTTTAACGACTTGTTCTAACAGAAGATCACAAAGTGGTTCTTCATCTATCACAAGTGTTTCTTGAACATATTGAACCATTAGTCCTGAAATCAAAGCTTGAATGATGTGTTTTGAATACGGATTGAAGTCTGATTCTTTAAGCGTGTTTTCAAGTTGATACATTGCGAATATCGACTCAAATCTTGTTGTCATTTGCGCTTGAATTTCTTCCATTAAACATTGATGTTCAGGCATTAGATGCGGGACAATCTCGGATGTGTTTTTCATGATAGCATCCATCAAGTGTTTTGCTTCTCTCATTACATAGAGGATTCTTTTAATTTGAGTCTTGAATGCAAGTTCAAAGCTTTCTCTTGGTACTTCTTCTAGTAATATAAAACGATATTGTTTCAAAAGGTAAGCATATGTACTTGAGATCATGTCTTCTTTGGATGAGAAGTGCTCATAGACTGTACTCTTACCAATTTCAGCTTCGTTGGCTATTTTCGATAAGGAAATCTCATTCAAGTTACTCCCTGCTTTAATATGTTCAATCACAACAGCAATTAGTTTATCTTTCGTTACTGACATCTTTCATCGCCTCTTTTTTGATTTTCTTACGGTTAAAGATTGCGTAGATGGCTGGGACTATTACAAGTGTAAGTATCGTTGAGTAAATCAATCCTCCGATGGCAGTGATTGCCATTGGCTGCAACAGTTCTGAGCCTTCACCGAAACCAATCGCCATCGCCGCAAGCCCTAGTATGGTTGTTAGTGATGTCATAAAAATTGGTCTGATTCTGGTTTTACCAGCTTCAACAATCGATTCGATAATACCTTTACCTGATTCACGGAGTTTGTTAATATAATCAATTAAGACAATCCCGTTATTAACAACAATCCCAACTAATACAATTAACCCCATAATCGATACCAAGCTTAAATTAGAGTTTGTGATGAGTAATGCGAACATACCACCTGTGAAGGCAAGTGGAATTGTGCCCAAAATAATAAACGGATAAAGTAAGGATTGAAATTGAATGGCCATCACCATGTAAACCAAAAGAATTGCTACCAACGCTGCAATCGCTAAGTCTGATACAGCTTGCAATATCTCTTCTGATTCACCTTCAAACGTAACATAATAGCCATTGCCATACTTTGTGAACTCAGTGGATGCTAAATAATCATTTACACGATTGGTTGCTTCTTGAGATACGAGTGTGACATTTCTATCTTTATCAACTTGAGCTGTTACTGTTAAATAACGGTTTGTTCCATCCGTACTGATGGTAGAGAACCCAGTTGCTTTTTCAATAGAGACAACAGAGGTTTCGCTGTTAGTAAATAACGGTGAAACGGCTAATGAAGCTAAAGACACCTCAGTACTCATAATATCTTCTACGAATACGATTTGTTGGTCAATCACTCTTAAATACGGATTGACGATAAATTTGGGCAATCCCTGTTCAAGCATTGGAGACTTGTCTAACAAGTAAATGCCTTTTCCTGATTGAGTATAGGCATTGATCATCGATAAAGTATTCCTATCAAATAGTTTTATACCACTTAAGAATTGAGCATAATCCATTAAGAATAACGCGTACATGTCTGTTGGATCAAAGGTCACTGGTACTTCTATATCGTAAGTGACGCCTTCTATCTGAATCGAGATAGATTCTGTTTGAAGGCTACCTAATAATGCTGGTAAGCTATTTGAAAATACGGTCATGTTCTCATTAACATCACTGGTTGTCATGCCAAGTTTCATTGCGTTGTCTTTATTGACTACCACACTGATTCTATCTGCACCTTGACTAATACCATTGTCTGCGCGTCTAACACCGTCGGTTTCAGCTAAGATGTTCGTGATGTCATTCGCGATGTTTTCTAAAGTGTCTAAATCATAGCCAGAAACTTTGATATTAATCCCTGATGCACCACCAAGTGCGCCAGTGGAGTTTTGTGAGGCTACTGAAACTTCAAGTGCATCGTAATCTAAACTTGAGAATGCATTTTCTTTAAGAATGTTTGTGATTTTTGTTTCATAGTATTTAGTAGATTCCAAACGGTTTTCTTTTAACGTAACAGATAGGTTAATCGCCGTTTGATTAGATCCTGACATAAATGAGAACGGGTTACTTGAACCCCCGATTGTCCCGGATACTGTTTCAACATCTTCTAACGCCATTAACACTTCTGTTAAGCTGTCTGCATACAGGCTCTTATCTTGGAATGATGTTTGTGAAGGGGTGATGACTTCGACACTTATAACACCTTCATCTGACTGCGGCAACAGAATAAACCCTTTTCTAACCACTAGGAATGTCGAGAGAATCAACAAAAATAATACTGTGATTAAACTCTTAACCTTATGTTTAATTGTGAAAAGCACTGATGCTTCATAAGCCTGCTTAATCTTTGTTAAGAACTTGCCCTCTTTATGTACTTTCTTATCTTCAAGCATTCTTGAAGCCATCATCGGTACTAAGGTTAAAGCGATGAATAAGGATGCACCTAATGAGAATGCGATGGTATAAGCCATACTTAAGAACACGTCAGCAATCATGCCTTCGATGAACACAATTGGTAAGAAAACAGCGACTGTTGTGATGGTTGAAGCAGTGATTGCACCAGCAACTTGCTTAGCACCTTCAACAGATGCTTCTTTGCGAGATTTGCCTTCTGATATCATTCGGTATATGTTTTCAATCACAACTACGGCATTATCTACTAACATCCCAATGCCTAGCGCTAAACCACCCATGGAAACCAAGTTTAAGCTGACATTTGTGAAATACATCAACATGAATGCTGCCACCACTGAAATTGGAATTGCAAGGCCTACAATAATGGTTGGCTTAATATCTTTTAAGAATATGAATAGAATAATGATTGCGAGTATCCCACCAATAATAAGGTTTTGAAGCACCGAACCAATCGACTGGTTAATGTAATCACCTTGGTTAAGTAATACTTCATAATGGGCAGATTCACCTTCATTTTCAATCACTTCATCGAGTTTATCGATGACGTTATTTGCCACTTCGGTGATGCCATAGTTAGATTGTTTGGTGAACGATACTTGAATACCTTGTTCACCATTGATCTTTGAATAGGTGTCCGTATTGGCGTTAACATATTGAATCCCATTATCCAAAACCAACTCATTTAACTCAATCACGTTTCCGCCATCAAAATAGATAGGGAGTGTAGAAATTTCTTCTATCGTTTGGATTTTATCGCCAAGATAAAGCATTCTAAGTTGTCCGTTGTCTAAGGCAATACCAACAAGACCTCCAACATTTTGTGCTTCAATAATCGTTAAAACTTCTTGATTGGTAAGACCATAAGGTGCAAGTTTAACTGGGTCTAGGTTGATGTTTAAAACAACATCTGCAGCACCAGACAAACTAACATCAGCAACCCCAGGGATGCTTTGTAGTTCTAATAATACTTGACGATTAATCCACTCTGTATTTTGAATTAATTGTTCATCGTCTGAAAGCACTTCTTCATAGTCCCTAAACAATGTTACAGTAACAACCGGTAACATATCTGGACTAATACGTAAGATTCTTGTATTCCCAACACCCTCATTAAACGTGATGTTGTTTAAAAGTTCTCTTAACTCCACCACAATCGAATCCATGTTGGACCCTTCAGAAAACGTCACAATTGAAATACCAAAGTGTTCGTTAGACATAGAGCTCACTTCACTGAAGTTACCAATGGTTCCAACCGTTGCTTCAATTTTGGTTGACACTTCTTGTTCAACCTGCTCAGGTGAAGCCCCTTGATATTCCGTAATCGTTACCAAATAAGGTAATTCAATGTCAGGAAACAAAGTTAAAGGTAATCTTGTCAGTGAAAAGACCCCCAAAACAATAATTATTAATACCCCCATTATCACTGTAATAGGCTTTTTAACGCTATAACCACTCATATAAACCCTCCATAATTTCAAACACGACCGAACGGTCGGTCGGATGTTTTCTATTATAGCAGTAACTGTTATAACATGCAATCATTTTGTATGTCATTTTACAAATATTTTTAAAGAAAAAAACTGTTCACTTAAGAACAGTTTATCAAAGTTATTTAAATAGGTGTTTGGAGGCCTTTTTTGAAACATAAATCTCAATGGCTTCCTTCACAACATCAATTCTTGCAGTCCCACGTTCAGTTTGCTCGCCATCCGTATTCCACTCAACTGAATCGTTAGCTTCTATCTCATAAAACGATGATTTAAGCATATGTCCTCCACGAGTCACTAAGCCTCCGATTGCGAAGAATGATAATATTTTGAATAGGGTTAAATATCTTCTTCTTTCAAAAATTCTCGCTTCGATGATGCCATCATTTAGTTTGGACTTTCGAATCAAAAAGAGATTGACCCCGCCCACTCTTGGCCCATTCAAAAACAGCAATAAGGTGAACGTTTTTTCGATTACACCACCCTCATATGAAATCTTAAGTGGCATTTTATAGTCATAAAACATATCTGTGATGCCTCTAACTACGTAAGCTAATGATCCAAACCTTTTTTTATCGCTTCTTTTGATGTCATAGCTCGCTTTGGCAAACTTCCCCGTAGCTGCCGCATATGTGAAATAAGTGTTGTTTAGTTTAGAAAGGTCCATTTTACGACACTCTCCATTTTCTAAAACAAGTTTAATCGCTTTTTTGACATTTCTCGGAATGCCTAAAAGGTGTGCAACGTCATTGACAGTCCCTGTCGGGATATACCCAATTTTTGGTTTTTTTTCTAACGTCATGATGCCATTAACGACTTCGTTAAGGGTACCATCCCCACCCGCTACTAATAATAAATCATAACCACTAGAGGCAGCATAAAGTTTCGCATCGTTTTGTTTAGTTGTTTTTAGAATCTCAACTTCATGTCCCTGATCTGTGAAAGATTTCACAATCATCGGATGCAATCGGTTGATTTTACCTTTTCCACTTTCTGGATTAAAAATGAAGCCAACTTTCATAAGACCACCTCTTTTTATATTGTAACAAATTTAATGGCTAAATAATAATGATAGATATCTTTTATTTGAAACGATTACAAAACTTTAGAGGTAGTGTTTCAAGATTAAAGCAGACTGATATATGGTTGGTAGACCACTACCTGGGTGAGTCCCACCACCCACTAAAAAGAGTCCTTTTATTTCGTTGAATTTATTTTGTGGTCTAAAACAAAGCATTTGACCCAAATTATGTGCAAGGTTAAACACCGCTCCAAACTGAACGTGATAATTGTTTGCCCAATCTATAGGCGTAATCATCTTAGAGACCACAATATGGTCTTTAAGATTGATACCATGTTTGGCTTCTATTAAAGAAATGGCTTGTTCTTTTAATATAGCGCCATAAGTCTCCCAATCTTTATCTTGTTTAAGGTTAGGAACGGGTATCAGGATGTATAGACTCGAATGGCCTTTAGGCGCATAGGAATCATCAATCAAAGATGGATTGTGCACATAGACACTAAAATCTTCATCAAACTCACCTTTCATCAATCCCTTTAAATAGTGTTCGTAGTCTTTAGAAAAAATGATTTCATGGTGCTTTAAATCATAGGTTTTATCGAGTCCTAAATAAACCATGAACGTTGAAACACTAAATTTTTTCTGATTTAGCTTGATTGGTTTATACTTATTCAATGCTTTTTCATCAACTAGATGATTCATCGAATAGGCAAAATCCGCATTCAATATCACATGATCATAGTGTTTGATTTCATCATTCACTATGATGCCATTAACCCTTTTATCTTCTATAAGGATTTGATTCACTGTATGATTTAGATGAATCGCACCACCATTTTTTATAATCAACTTCGCCATGGTTTCATTGATTTGATTTAACCCACCTTTAACATGATAAAGCCCTAATGCATGTTCTAAGTACGGTAAAATGGTAAAAATGGAAGGTGCTTGGTAAGAAGCCATGCCTAAATACTTTGCTTGAAATGACAATGAATGGATGAAATTGTCATCTTTATTAAAAGTGCTTAAATGTTTGTATACAGATTGAAAAGGATGTAGATAAGGCAGTGCTTTTATCACATCTTTTCTTAAAAAATGAAAGAGATTAGGAAATGGCTTTTTCAAAATAGATTCAATGGAAGCTAACTTGTTTTCTTGAGCTTTCAACCACTTTAAATAGCTATCTCCCATACCCATTTGATACCGATCATACATCTTTTTGTTATCCATGGGGTTTTTACTTAAATCAAACGTAACATCTTTAAACATAAGGGTATATAAAGAGTCTAATCGGATGAGTTCAAGTTCTTTTTCTAATTCATACCCCGCTTCATTAAAGACTTCTTTTAAAATGTCTATATACATTAAGAATGTAGGCCCTAAATCGAAATGATATTCATTTATACTCAGTCTTTGAGACCGACCTCCCACTTTGAAGTCTTTCTCATAGATATCGATTTGATAACCTTTTTTGCTTAACACCATGCCAGCAGCAAGCCCGCCTGGACCTGCACCTATGATTGCTATTTTTTTCATAAATTCACGCCTTCTCTCGCTTGATGAAATTCATCTAAAAACCGTCTCATCTCGACCATTAATACCGTATTTGGGGCACCTTTTAAAACCATACCATCTAAATACATCATGCTTTTAATGATGGGAAACATGCCTTTTTCAAATACCATGCCCGAATTGACCCCCAGTTTGATGGTTTCCATCATCTTTTTGGTTAAAGATATCTCACTAACCGTGCTATTTTCAAACCCTATATAAAGTTTTAATAGCGCGCTATGGAACTTTTCATAAGCTTTACCACTTATTTCTTTCATTGCCATCCGATTAAGCGCTTTTGCACAGCCATCAAAATCGTAGTAAGCTAAGTGTTCCATAAACTCAAAAAGCCCCATTTGGATTTTCTTGCCTACCGTAGAAATTGCACCCGTGTCGATAAAGTAAAAATCTTGACCATGCTTGATCACATTCCCTGGGTGTAAATCCCCATGGAAAGTACCTATAATGAAAATGTAAAACCCGTGAATGTGAAATAGTTCTAATATGTCTTCAAAAGACATTGTTTTTGTTTCTAATAAGTCATCAACAGTACTTCCGCTGATATACTCTGAAACCAAGATGTGTTCGTTAGAAAGGGCTTCGTATACCTTTGGAAATTTTAACCGTGATAAATCGAACTGTTTATAATGATTTTCATATATTTCTTTCAAGACATTGCCATGGCTTACTTCATTTCTCAAATCAAGTTCAGCCAATGTATAGGATTCTATGTGTTCAAGTATACCCATAGGATCTGCTACCCTCTTAAGTTTTGGATAAAAAAACAACACAAATTTAAGCCATCTTCTTAATGCGTTGACATCTTTGACAAACTGTTTTTTAAACGTTTTTTTAAGAATTTTAATGACCACCTCTTCGCCATTGTTTAAGGTAGCTCGATGGACCTGTCCGATAGAAGCACTGCCAATTGGTTCATCTTCAATAAACTTAAAATGACTTAAAAAATCCGTTTCGCCATACTTGTTTAAAAGCGCTTTAAAATCTTCATTAGGAATAGGCGTTGTATGGGCATAAAGCTTTGCCAAATGTGTGCATGTTTCTTCGCTTAAAAAATCAATCCTTAATGCGAATGTTTGTGCGATTTTCACCGCAAGCAAGCCTTGTTTCTGAATATAGTCGATATTTGGTAGACGTTTCTTATTAAATATCTCTTTAAACAGTTTAATAAACATCACAATTCTCAAGCTAACACACCCTTTATCATTTTAATTATATCAAATAAACGCTTTAATGAGAAAACCTTACAGAAAAAAAGAAGGCAACGTGTGCCTTCTATCAACTACTTAATGATCAATGCCTCTAATGCTTTTAAATAACCTTGTGGGTCATCAATTGGCAAGCCTTCAATGATCAAAGCTTGTGTGTATAAAACATTGGCGTATAAAGCTAATTTGTCTGGTGTTTCTTTATATACCTGTTCAATCGTTTTAAAAATCGCATGATCTGGATTAATTTCTAAAATACGTTCTGCTTTGACGTTTTCATTGTTAGGCATTTGTTTTAAAATGTTTTCCATTTCTAAAGATAGACCTTCCCCTGACACGATACATACTGGGGCTTCTTTCAAACGCATAGACAATTTAACATCTTTGACTTTATCTTTTAGGCTTTCTTTTAAGTCAGCTAATAAGTCTTTATTTGTTTTTGTCTTAGCTTCAATGTCTTTTTTCTTAGATTCGTCAGAGACATTTAATTCAGCCGTTTGAATCGACTTAAATGGAACTTCTTGATAGTTCGCCATGATTTGAATCATAAATTCATCTATCTCATCTGTAAAAAGCAACACTTCATACCCTAACTCTTTAAACATATCCATTTGTGGCAGATGCTCTATGTGAGATTTAGATTTTCCTGTGGCGTAATAGATTTCCTTTTGGTCTTCTTTCTTACGATCGAGGTACTCTTTGAGCGTAATATAGTCATCACTCTGGTTGGTTTTAAACATGATCAAGTCTTGTAGTAACTCTTTGTTCAAGCCAAAGTTTTGATAAATGCCGTATTTTAAAGTGTTTTTATACTGTTCATAGAATGTGACGTATAAGTCTCTTTGATTCTCAAGTAGTTTTTCGAGTTCACTTTTAATTTTCTTTTCAATATTGTTAGCAATTTTTTTGAGTTGTCTGTCATGTTGTAACAGTTCTCTTGAGATGTTTAAAGACAAGTCAGCGCTATCGACAACGCCTTTTACAAACTTAAAATGATCTGGAATTAAATCTTTATTTTTATCCTGTATGAAAACACCTTTTGAATAGAGTTGAAGCCCTTTTTCATAAGTCTCAGAATAAAAATTGTAAGCTGGTTTCTTGGGAATAAACAATAGCGCTTGATAGGTCAACATCCCTTCAATGTTCATGTGTATCACATGTAAAGGATCCTCAAAATCATTGAACTGGTGTTTGTAAAATTGGTTTAAATCTTCTTCTTTAATGTCTTGTTTAGATCTCTTCCATAAAGGGGTCATTTGGTTTAGTGGTTTTTCTTCACCCTTTAAATAGATAGGGTATCGTACATAATCACTATACTTCTTAACCAATGACTTAATTTCATGGTCATCTAAAAACTGATCAAACGTTTCTTGTTGTTCCTCATCTTGAATGTTGTTTCTTAAATGTAAAATGATTTCAGTTCCTGTGTCTTCTTTTTCAACCGTATCGATTTCATAAGTGGAGATACCATCACTTGTCCAACGATAACCTACTTTTGAGAAAGGGGACTTTGTTAGCACAGTCACGTGATTAGCCACGATGAACGCACTGTAAAACCCAACCCCAAATTGTCCAATGATATTGGTATCGTTTTTATCAAGTTGTTCAATAAATTGTTTAGACCCACTTTGTGCGATTGTGCCTAAGTTTTCAATCAATTCTTCTTCTGTAAAACCAATCCCATTGTCTTTAATGGTCAGTGTTTTAGCTTCTTTATCAAGGACAATTTCTATTTTATAGTCATCTTGAGTGACCAATTCATTTGTGAGTGACAAGAAGTGTCTTTTGTCAATCGCGTCGCTCGCATTAGAAATCAATTCTCTTAAGAATATTTCTTTTTGTGTATAAATTGAGTGTGTTACTAAGTGTAGTAGTTTTTGTGATTCTGTTTTGAATACATTTGTTTTTGCCATATTATTACCTCCATTACTCATTTTAATCATATTTTTGGCAATGTCAAGTATCAAGTGCCAGAACCTATTTAAAATTAAGCCCCTTTTGATTGTCTCAACACGGTTTAAAATCCGAAATGAGCATTCAAAAGGGGCGTATTTTTTATGAAACGGGTGTGTGTTTTTATCCTTATTGATTTATAGCTTGTCAAACGCTAATCACTATTTAAGTTTTTTAGTGAAATAGACATCTTTAATCGAGTCTTCTCTTTCTATTCTTAACCCTGTGTTGTTTGATTTATTGTCTCTCTTATAGGGTTTATTGATTGGTTTTTTTCCAGATGAAGCGGGTTGATTTTTTTTATCAGTTGTCTCATATGCCTTCGCCCCAAATGGACCTCTTAAAACGGTTTCTTTTCTGTTTTTGAATGTGGTCTGTTTTCGTTCTTTAAACCCTTTAGAAGCGTCATTAGTTGTCTTTTTAGACCTTGTTTGATTGTTTCTTGAAGGTTTAATATCCACTTCTTGGTGTGAGAGCGTTAATGAAACGTGATAATCATGTTTTTCAAAGACTGGTATGGGCATTTTGATGTGCTTTTCGATGGCACTAAGTAAATTAACTTCATCTTGACAACAAAACGAGTATGCTTCTCCTGATAACCCAGCTCTACCTGTTCTACCCATCCTATGGACGTAAGTTTCAGGCGTTTCTGGTAAATCAAAATTGACAACATGAGATAATTCATCAATGTCGATACCTCTAGCGGCAATATCAGTCGCAACCAATACTCGAATTTTGCCATTTTTAAAGTCTTGTAGGGCTTGTAGCCTTTGATTTTGAGATTTATTCCCATGAATGGCACTAAGTTTTACCCCATAGGCACTTAAGTCTTTAACCAACTTGTTTGCCCCATGTTTTGTTCTAGTAAATACCAATACAGATTGTAATTTTGGATTGACTAGCAAGTCTAATAGCAGCTTAACTTTGTCTTTCTTAGAGACACGAAACAAGCGTTGTTCGATTTTATCAATCATCGCTTCTGGTGGTGTAATTTCGATTCTTTTCGGTTCTTTTAATAATTCATTGGATAGTTTTATAATCTCAGAAGGCATGGTCGCTGAAAAAAGCGCTGTTTGTCTTTTGTTTGGGATGTGACTTACGATTTTTCTAACGTCATGAATGAACCCCATATCTAGCATACGATCCGCTTCATCTAAGACGAAATATTTAACATTGGATAGACTAATGAGGTTTTGACCCATTAAATCAAGTAATCTCCCTGGAGTCGCTACTAAGACATCTACGCCTTTAATTAAAGCTTTTTCTTGATTTTTTTGGGAAACACCCCCATAAATCACTTCTGTTTTAATGTTTAAGTACTCACTATAGTATCTAAAATTATCTTTTATCTGTTCAGCAAGTTCCCTAGTAGGCGCCAATACAAGCGCGTGAATGTAAGGTTTCTTAAACTCTCTGCGTTCCAATTGATGAATGGCTTGTATGATTGGAATGGCAAAAGCAGCTGTTTTACCTGTCCCCGTTTGTGCACTGGCTAGAAGGTCACTGCCTTCAAGTAACACAGGAATGGATGCCTCTTGGATAGGCGATGGGGATTCATAACCCATTTTGGCAACGGCCTTTAAAATAGGTTCAATAATGTTTAGTGATTCAAATGTCATAAATTCTCCTTTTTGTTCTACATATTTTTAGTCATGAAAAAAGCGCTGTAATAAAAGCTATACAGCGCTTTTGAATCATCAAGATTAAATTCTTATATGTATCAAGAATTAATATGTTCAATCTGTCTTAAACAGGCGTTTGGATAACTTATACCTAACCTATTACGGTTAACTTTTTTTAAAGCATAGTCATCTTATCATATTTTGAGGCATTTAACAACTCAATATGCATGCCTAGACCAAATGAATAAATCTATTTACTTTGTAGGGGGTATTTTTGCCATAAATCCGATTAAGTTGTTCAATATATCTTTGTGATTCAACAAATGCGGATTTATCCAAGTATGGGTATCTTACACTCCTAACTTGACTTAACCCTTTATCATTTTGACACACATAGTTAATTGAAGTTAGTAATTGATGAATTTCATTCTTTGATAACGATTTTCCTACGGTTTTTTTTACGATCATCTCATCGCCTTCATCGATGAGATGATATGGCAGTTTCATATCGATATGATACCCATCCACGAGCCCTAATTCACTCAACATAATGACCTTTTCGGTATAATAACCTGTTGTATAAACGATGATGTCCTTTTGAGTTTCTTGTTTAATGCGGGTCAAATCGAATATCAGTGCCTCTTTTTTTGCGTGCAAGTACTCACCACCGGAAATCACCAATAAATCGATCATTTCGCTGTGCAATTTAATTTGGGCAATGAGTGCTTCAATGTCTAAATCTTCTAACTGCTTAGAAGTAACCATGGTTTCATAATTGAAACAGTCGTAACACTTAAACATACATCCAGAAAAAGCATGAATCAATAAGACGGTTTTGCCTTCAATTTCTTTGTGAGTTAACAATAAATCCTTATGATACCTAATCACTTTGAATCCTCTTCTTTGAACCGTCTTCTTTGGTTCCAATCTAACCTTCTTGCCTTACTCCAAAAGTTATACTCCCCTTTGTATAAGCCTGATTCATCCACCTTTATGTTTTTTCGCGCAATCATACGTACATAACCGATGACTCTTGAGAAACTGGCTAGGTCATCTGAACCACATATAGGACAATTGACGATGTCTTTTGAATCTTTTGCTACTATTTTTTGCCCACAACTTTGGCAGGCTGTGATGGTCGGCGTTAAGGTGATATAATTGATGGGTTTTTTAAACAGATTGAACAAGTATTTAGAGAGTACTTGAGGTTCGATTTTATCTTCTAAGAAGTGGTGTAAAATCGAACCCGATGTTGCATAGCCCTGAAATTCAGCGGCATTTTCAATTTGATCTAAAAACGATTCTTCGCTAAATGGAACCATACAACCACTGGTTAAATAAACTTCGTCTTTGCTACCTTGGACAAAAATCTCTTTGTTATGCTGTTTTGCCCACTTCACATCTGATCTTGCTAATTTGATGCCTGCATTTTCCGCTGGTGCGTATTCTATCCCACAGGCCACTTGATCCCTTTCAATGAAGTGGTTGACCACTTTCGTGATATACTGCATGATTTTATGAGCATAAGTTTTCCCTTCATTGTCCTTGAGTCCTTCTTTATAACCCATGTTAATTAACCCTTCATGCATCCCTGTAATCGCAAACACATTAAAATAGTTTTTTAAATCTTTATTGAATGCGAAGAAGGTTGGATATAGTTCTTTGTGTCTTAATATCCATGCTCTTTTGGCCATGTGACCTTCTTCCATCACTTCTAAAATGTCTCTGATTTTACCTTTTAAAACATCGTCATTATCACCAAATTCTATCATTAAACGATTCATATTCAGGTTGAGTACTTGGATTGCGCCTACATTGCCGACACTACTTCCAAATATCCCACCACCAACACGAGATAATGTCGTTAAGTCGATGTTTAGTCTGCAACAAAGACTCCTAGAAACACTTGGGTCTTTAGGTTTAATCAAAGGGTTTAGTTTTTGATAATACGGGTCTAAAAAAGGCTCAGTTCTGAAGTTTTCAAAGTATACGCCACCCCATTGATACATTTCTTCTAATAAGGTTAGAAATAGTGGGTTATCATAGTTAAACGCATCGTCAATTTGTACAGTAATTAAAGGAAACGTTAATGGAATCCCTTTTTGAGTGCCTTTAGCCATGGCTTTTATGAAAGCAAGATTGATTCGATCAAAGTAGATGGGTTGTATCTCACTATACTTATAATTTCTAGGCTCACCACCCACGATGACGTATTCATTTTCGATTTCTTTTGAGGGTTTCCCAAACTCTAACGTACAGTTTGAAAATGCAGATTCAGACCCTGATCTTAATGGTAGGTTTAGTTCATATACCAGCTGATACATCATCTTATGTAAGGTATTCTCCGTGTAATTTTGACCATTTAATGCTTCATCATATAAATAAGACGCTAGCACTGTGGTCATTTGAGACAACATCACAGCACCGCTGACTTGTTGACTCATTAGTGTGACGACATTGCTAAAGTGTCTAATTAGTGTTGGAAGCGAGGAGGCTGGCCCGCTTTCTAACATGTTTTTTGCAATTGAAGGAATCCCTATGGTTGCGATATCTTTACAAGAAATGCTTTGACAGTAACTCGAAAGCTGTTTGTCGTGTATGTAAACAACCCCTTCCTCATAAAGTTTAACAAGCGCCTTTGGAAGTATATGTTTCATCAAGTATTCCTCTTCTGCTTTATTCGTTAAATTCTTTCTAAGCAGTGGCAGTGAATAAACATAATTGCTATTCTCTCTTTTCAAAAAATCGGTTTGTTTGTCTTCGTCTTTCCCAATGAACTTCTCAATTAATGCTTCGGTTGTTTCAAACATACTCATACCTATTAATCTCCTTTTTTATGTAAAAAAATGCACACTCCTGGTTAGAAAGTGTGCAAAAAAAGACTATATCAAATAATCCTTCTAACTCACCCCCAGGAGAATGGAAAACGCTAAGGTAGGTCTACCGGCTCAACTTCATCCTACTATGTACCTTCCCGTCTAAATGACAGTGGTTATTACAGTTCGTCCGTATTACGGTTGCTGGGACAGCTCGAGATTTTCATTCGATTCCCTGTTATGCGATTAAGCACCTTATGTTATGATTATAGAGATAATTATAAGATAAGTCAACCGAGAAATGGGCAAATATTTACAAATAAAAAAACTGCTTATTATAGCAGTTTTTCAAATTGGAAAATCCTTAATGATTTAAATCTATTCGTTATTTTTTATGACTTTATCTCCTAAGAATTCAAAAGCTATCGCTAATACGATTAACCCCAATCCTAAGAAAAACCCATATCCGATATTCATCGATAAAGTATGACCTAATTGTGGATGAACAACTTCTAAAGCGGCTTCTAGTTCTGGTGATTTGTCGATGAATACTTGAAAGTATACATAAACGTGAATCAACAACCCAACACCAATGACAACTAGATTTATAATTCTGGAATAAGCTTCTTTCAAAAATAACACTGCTGCTAATCCAAGAACCAAGACAAAGTATAAATACACAAACAATTGTGGACTGTCCGAGGTACTACCCAATCTTTCTGCAAAATCCGTTACATTAAAAAGTGAGTCCTTAAACTTCACAAATCCAGCTGCTTGTGGACTGTATACCTGTCCTGTGACAAACGGTAAGAAAAAACTTACTGCGATTAGCACTACAAATAGTACTCTTAAAGCTTTTAGTATTAGTGATTTATTCATTTATATATCCTCCTTACACTTTTACTATCTGTGCATTTGCTATTAGGAAATAGCGCACTATTGAGATTGTAGCACATTTACTTCGAAGTTCAAAGCTTTTTTTAATATTTATTTTGAAGTTCTTACTATTTTTGCGTTTTGGACAGATTTTTTCTCATTTTTTATCGAACTAAATACAGTGATATTGAATTCTGTGATGAATATATAAAAAAGGCTATTTTCTTTGAGGAAGATAATACCTTGTTTTTTTATTCGATTTTCGTATCTATTAATAATTAAGTATTAACCCTGGATAGAAGTGATGCAATCTATCCTGTAAAACACCTGAAATTAAATCATAAGCTTCACTGCCTGTACAATGTCCAGTATAATAGTTCTTAACTGATTTATCCTTAAGTATTTGTGAAATTACCAAGATGTTTTCAATGGGTTCTTTATGTTCTATGAACCTTGATTTTAAATGAAACCCACCAAAAAGTGCTTCTATCAAAGCGTTAGATAATCTTATTCTGCTTGATTTAGTATGCTTAATACACCATTGTGAGAACACCCTGTAAACAGTAAATTCACGTTTTCTCTGACAATCAAGCTTTGTTCATGTTTGAAATCATCTAATATATATTGGTCTTCTACTATCTTAAACATTGCATGATTACTGTTAGGGTAAAAATAGTGTCCGTCCAAATGGTTTTGAATATAGAGCTCTTGATCAATTTTAAAAATCCTTATCTAACAAGATAAATCTTGATAAATCAAGGGTTTGATCAAGTCCAATATAGGTATATACATCTTTTTCTCTCATCGAATAGAAAAGTTCAAATGCACTTTTTTGAATATAAACCTTTGCGTGATCATTCAATTTCAAAAAGGTTTTAAGGCCACCTCATGATCATAATGACCATGAGAAATAACCACGGTGTCAACCAATGATAAATCAACACCTAACTTGGATGCATTGATAGAAAACAACTTGTCTTGACCTTAGTCAAAAAGAATCTTATGCATGTTTGTCTCAATATAGAAACTTACACCGTGTTCACTGCCTAACTCGTTTTTCTCTTCTTTGAATCCCTTATTACAATTTTATTTAATTATGATTTTATTATCTCTAAAATGATGATAGATGACAAATCCCAGATAGAAGAGTGGAAAGCTCAAGATCGAAGCCAAAAAGTAAATCCATCCATAGATCGTCCCTAATACTTCATACCGTCCAACAAACGTGAGTATACTAACGATTGCTGGGATCCCAACGACCACTGGTACTGAGTAATACCACTGGTAGATAAGCACGTCATTTAAGTCGCTTAATAAGTATTGATTGCTTTTCATAGCGACATAATAGGCAAACACTAATACCACATTGAAAAACACACCTAAGAATATCGTATTGTCATAAGAAGCGAGAAAACTCTTATCATAAACCGTGTATGATACGAGTCTAACTTCATCAAAAAACAAATCCTCATAAACATACTCATATGTATCTCCAAAACTTCTATGATGTTTAACCTCTAAAGGAATAACAAAATTCACTTCTTTTTGATGGTTACCCTCTAGATATACATCAAGTCTTAACGCAATAGAGGATAGGTCTCTACTGTGGTTGTTGTTGATAATATATTCCATTTCTAGTGTGGTTTGACGCTTGTTAACATCAACCGAAATGGTCTCACTTACAGATTTGAACTCAATATTTTTGGATTCATCTTGAATAGTCCCAATAAACGCTGAGAACAACGGCAAAATTGATACAATAATCAGTAACACTGTTTTCATGGGTATCGTCCTTCCTTTTTTCTTAAAACACTTAACTGTAATATTTTGAAAAAGTATATCACAGAAAACATCATTAGTAAATAAGAAACGTCATAAAATGCGTCACAAATATAAAAAAACGTCATTTTTGATATAAAGGACGTTTTTTCATCAAATCTTTTCACTTTTTTAATAAATCTGTTTATGCTTGAAACGAAATATTATCTATATTAACTGAACCGTTAATCACTTCTATTTTAATCTTGACATTGGTTTTATTAACCGCGACTTGGTAGTTCGTAAATTCAGTGTTTAAATCTGTCATTGAAGTAATCAAGGTAAACGCACTGACTGAGTCATCCCAAAAGTAAAGATTGATGACACTGTCATGACTGAAGTAGGTCAAAGAACCGAATAGTCTTGCATCAAACGATATCACTGAGACACTTTTTAAAGGATCAAGTGTATACATGAATGCGGTTGGTGTGCTTAGTGTCGCTTTTGAATTGCCTCTGAATCTTGCAACCACAGAACCGTTTAAATCACTGTCCATATAGGCAAGTTCTTTATCTTCATGCATGATAAGCGTATGAACTTCTTTAAAGACATATTTAATCCCATTAATTTCTCTTGTATTGGGTTCTGTATCAAAATCAAATTGATCACTTTCAAAATCTATTGAAACATCGTTTTCATCGTCTAAAGATTGTTTAAACGTTGTCCATTTGATATTGTCTAATGTCATTCTATGCCCACTACTTATTTCAATTGAAAGGGTAAAGTTACCGCTAACATTTAAATCATTCATAACAAATGTTTTGCCTTTGTTAGCTTCATTATCATCGGCAAATTTCAGCGTATCAATGAGTTCGTCATTGATAAACACCTTAATTTTCACATTTATGGCTTTGTCTGCCCCTGGTCCTTGAGGATAGGTAGACTTTGGCGAAAATGGTAATCGGGCATCAAAGGATAATTGTTTAATGCCATCTTTCAAGTTTGTTCCCATAATACGTCCCATGCCAGCTTCTGTCACGAGATTACCATATCCACCAATCGTTATGGCATTGCCGCCTTCTACTAATCCAAGGTCAATTCTACCATTTATAACTTCCCAAATCACATAAGACGATCCAGTCCAATCGAAATCCTGATACTCACTGAAATTATTTCCAGCATCTTTTTCTGCCTGAAGTAGCTCGAAATTCTCAGAATATGCCATGTCTTCTAAACTGCTATCAATCTCCCAAACCGCAGAGAGTGCTAACCCATTTAAAGGCATTTGACTTGGAAATGCATGGTTCCATCCTTTAAAGATGTATCCAGGTTTTGTAGGTGAAACCGGTTCTGTTAGTTCACTTAGATAAGGCGCTTGAATCGTCTCAACCATAGAACCGCCTTTTGTATCAAATATAATGCTATACTCATTTGCTTGCCACAAAGCTTCAAGTCTTAATCCGTCTAATGGCATTAAAGAAGGAAACGCCATGTCCCATCCTTTAAACGTATGACCTTCTTTAGTTGGAGGTGTCGGTGCCAAAAGCGCACTTTGATAAGGTGCTTTTAAGTCTTCTAGTACAGTTCCTCCATTTGTATCAAAGGTAATGACATACTCATTTGCTTGCCACAAAGCTTCAAGTCTTAATCCGTCTAATGGCATTGACGCCGGAAACGCCATGTCCCATCCTTTAAACGTATGACCTTCTTTAGTTGGAGGCGTAGGTGCCAAAAGCGTACTTTGATAAGGTGCTTTTAGGTCTTCTAGTACAGTCCCTCCATTTGTATCAAAGGTAATGACATACTCATTTGCTTGCCACAAAGCCTTAAGTGTGAGATCCCCTAAAGGCATATTTGAAATATCCTTATGCCATTTTAAAAACGTATAGCCTTCTTTGAATGTATTTGTAGGCAACGTCACTTCAGAAAATGCTTCAAAGCTAATTGGGGCGATTTGTGTGCCCCCGTCTGTATCGAATGTGATTGTGTAACTTGTTGAATCTACGGTTGTTTTACGATCACATGCGACTAAAAATAACATCATTGTCATTAAAAAAATGGCAACGATGCCTTGTCGTAATCTGAATCCCATACTAAATCTCCTATCGTTTATTTTGAATTCATTATAACACAACTTTGAAACAAAACCTAAAATCCTCAAATACAAAAAGACTTCTATACAAATTTATTTTAAAAAGGGGGTGAAGATAAAGAAAAGAGCCAATCCTTATCAAAAGAATTGGCCTCGGTATTCACAAAGCGTTTATGCAATTTTTATGTTCGACTGCTAGCAAGCCTGCTTTCAACTTCTTGGTTAGTAAGGTTGTGTTTCAAAACATACCGATTTTTAGGGTGTAAAGAACACGCTAAGCTACATCCACCAAGATATCTGTCTTCATTTTCTTCTGAAATTAGAATTTGCTTGTTACATTCAGGGTTTGCGCAATTCATTTGCCTTTCACACGGTTTTTGATCGTAATGATCTTTACCAACAATCACATGTGAAACACGATTGATTGGCACTTTTAATCTTTTATCGAAAACATAACACTGTCCGTCCCAAAGTTGACCTTTTGCAACTTCATCTTTACCATAAGTGACAATACCACCCTTGAGTTGTCCGACATTTTCATGGCCTTCTGCCTTGAGAAAACCTGATAGTTTTTCACATCTAATGCCACCTGTACAATAGGTGAGGATTTTTTTGCCTCTTAACAATTCTTCGTTTTCTTTGATCCATTTTGGAAGTTCTCTAAAGTTTCTAATGTTTGGTTTAATCGAATTTCTGAAATGTCCCACCATGTGTTCGTAATCGTTTCTTGCGTCGATTACAATGGTATCTTCTTCTTGCATACGCATGTAAAAATCTTTAGGTTCTACATACTCTCCGGTAAGTTTCTTTGGATTAATATCCTCTATTAAACTCAAATTCACAAGTTCCTTTTTAACTCTAACATGCATTTTCTCGAATGCATGTTCATAAGCTTCATCTATTTTAAAAACGATTTCTTTGAATCGTTCATCCGACTTTAAAAAGGCCATATAGGCTAATACATCTTCTTTTAATCCAGATAACGTACCGTTAATGCCCTCTTTAGCGACGTAAATTCTACCTAAAAGGTTCTTTGAGTTACAAAACGCCTGGTGTTGATTTCGATAACCCTCTAAATCCTCAATAAGGGCATAATGATAATATAAGATTACGTAATATGGTTGCATGCTAAACTCCTTTCATCTTTGTAGATATGATAAAGTAAAAAGAACTTTCAATCAAAAGTAATGCACTCCGATTATAAAGAATATAAACAAACAAAAAAAACCTATACACATTGGTATAGATTTCTTATAGACTAACATTAACTACTATTCTTTTAACTTTCTTCCGCTCGCATCAGTATCAATTGATCCGGTAAAAATCATGATGCCTTCAATGAGCGCCCAAACGCCTGAAATGATTGGCCCTACAATGACAATCCATCCAACGACTGTTAATAACAATTGGACGATTGCTTTTTCTTTGAATCCTAAATAAAAGTTATGAATCCCAAGTGATCCGACCAAAATGGCCAATAAACCTGCTGCCAATTTTGACTTTGCAAGTGGATCCACATTTACTTGATTGGTCATGTTGTTTTGTGCAACACCACAGTGCACACAAATCACTGCTTCATCATCAATCTCTGCGCCACATTTTCTACAATACATATAAACCCTCCGTCTTTTCTACTTATAATGGTATCACAACTATCATTATATGTAAATAAAAATAGTGATATAATAAACCATATTGTTTTATCAGTACTTACCTAACATGAGCGTATAGACGAATACGATTAAAACTTAACCACAAATTCTGATTGTTCTCTTATGTTTAATGCCTTAATATACGCTTTTTCGTTAGGAATCCACCGATAGATAAAGGCTTTTAAACGCTTGATGCCATTTCTTTTATAGATTCTTTTTAGTTGTGTAAAATAACCAACTTCACAAAAAAGCTTTAAATTAGGGGTTATACCTAAATAAGGATGCATCGAATATGCGCCTTCAATGATGTTAAAAGGTTTATACGGGATTGTGATAGAAGCCATGTGTTTGTGGCTTTTGAAATCAAATGGCTGATAGGTTACAGATGATTGGTTTATTAAAGGCATTACAACCGAATGATTCATTTTATCAAAATCAATGTTTGAACCAAACTTTGATAATGGGTCTTTGGTAATCTGAGGTTTCTTAAAAAAATCATCCGTGTGAAACACATTACCTAAAAAAATCTCACTTAAATATCCTGATAACGTGGTTTTTAAAGAAGCAGACTTACCATCTATCACGATTAAAAATGGTTTGGTTCTATCATAAAGATGATCGACCAATAACACGATTTCGAACAATTTTTGATTAAACGAATTAAGTCTAATTACCGAGGGTTTGTCGTTTAAGGATTCTACCTCTTTATGGATGACATGAAAAAATCTCAGTAAAGTATGCTTATCGATCGTTTGATCATACTTTTGATTGAATTCAATTCGTGTGCTTGATACTTTAACACCTACGCGATTATGGTTTAAACTGTCCATAGGCTATTGTGATAATGCGTCAAGCAGATTTGTGTTTTTCAAGTATAAGTATAAAGAAGGAATCAACAGAAATTGAATGGCTATGCCTGGCAATCCAGTAATAAACGCTGTTTCAAGGAAAACATCGAAACCGAAATTTAACCCTGCTAGTGGATATAAAATACCCGCTACGCCTCCCCAAATCAAGCGCCCTATTAAAAGAGCCATCAACAATGATACAAAAACAAATAAATCCTTCTTAGACCCAATCACTTTATGAAATATACCAATAAAAAACCCATATGCTCCCATTTCAAAAGCCATTACCAATGCTTGTGGGTATAGTGGCGGCATGCCTATCCATAAACTTCTAAAAATCGGGGTGATAACGCCAACAATTAAACCATATTTAGGCCCTAGAATTAAGCCCGTTAAAAGGGTTGGAATGTGCATCAACAAAAAGACAGAGCCTAACTGCGGGTTAGAGGCCGTCAAAAAAGGTAAAACCATGCCTAGTGCAATCATTAGACTTGCTAATACTAGGGTAAACGTATTTTTCTGTGTCATTAAACGAACCTTTCTTATATATATTTCTTTTAAAATCTATTTTTATCAATCCACAAGCCTAAAGCAGGGTTGGGGATGAAAAACACTTCTTCACCATCTTCTAATACATTAAAGCCTGGTTCTAATTTATTTGGGTCATATCTTAAAACCATTTCATCATATGAAGCCGCATTAAAGTGTACACCTCTAACCGCTTCTTCAGAGATGGCTTTAACTGCGTAAGTAATCTTGAACCTACCATCGGATGAAGAATGAATTAAATGAGCAGCTGCCCCCATATTCTTCTGTAAATCCTCATTTTGTTTGAATAAATCTAACACATTAAGTCTGCCACAATACCCATATTTTCTAATGAGTTGATCTATGTATGGGTCTTCTCCAAATTTAGTTATGCCACTGCCCAAAACAATGAGTTCTCCACCATCTTCGATCGCCATACGTGTTCGGTAAACAGACTTATTACCAAGCCATGTGCTTTTAAACTCTTTTGGGTCTAAATAAACGATACATTTTTTAATGCCTTTAGGGACAAAATTAATGTTTTTCTCTTGTGATAACAAAATGGCTTCTTCAAGCACTTTGCGAGTATCCCCAATGAATAACCCATGGGTTTTAATGACATTTTTAGGTGCAGTTGTTACAGTTAAAACAAATAGTATTGGTCTATCTTTCAAAAAATGTTCTAAGGCGTAATCCAGGACTTTTCTGACCGGAGTGTGGTCTTTACCCATCATACGTTCCATACCGTAAACTGCGCCAATCATATGAGACTCATTGATGGTCGTTTTTCCGCCACACCCCACGAATATGTTTTTGGCATGATTTGCCATACCAATGACTTCATGTGGGACAACTTGTCCAATGGATATGATCAAGTCATAGGATGGGTCCATAATCAGTCTGTTCACTTCCATACCCACACTGTTTTCCCATAAACCTTCAGTTATCGATGAAACAAACGCTTCTGGAACTGTGCCAACACGTATTATGTCTTCACGCCAATTATGAACGATGAATCGATCTTTAGGTATGTCTAAATACATTTCTTCAATTTCGTTATCTGACATTGGTTCATGTGTGCCAAGTGCAGGTAATATATCGACTTGTGCAACGTCTTTTAACATGTGATAATAAAGATTCGTAATTAAACCAGCATTCGAATGAAACCTTGTAAAGTCGGGTGGAATTAATAACACTTTTTTGAGTGTTTTCCCTTGGATAGACTTTAATAAAGCCTCTTTAATGGCTTCAACCGATAACCCAGCGTTTGTTTTTTCATGTACAAAGAGTTCCATATTAAACCCCTGAGTAGCTATAAAAGCCACCATCCACAGGTATGACGACACCTGTTACAAACTTGGATTGATTAGAATCTATCAACCACAATAACGTTCCAATGAGTTCATTTGGCTGTCCAAAACGCCCCATTGGCGTCCCCTCAATAATTTTATGAGCTCTCTCTGATAAACTACCATCTGGCTTAAATAGTAACGCACGGTTTTGTTCGGTTGCGAAGAAACCTGGTGCCAATGCATTCACTCTGATGCCCTGTTTAGCAAAATGAACGGCCATCCATTGTGTAAAGTTATTAATCGCAGCTTTGGCTGCACTATATGCTGGAATCTTGGTCAACGGATTAAAGGCACTCATCGATGAGATATTAAGAATGCATGCGCCCTCTTTATCAATCATATCCATACCAAAAACTTGTGACGGAATTAAGGTCCCTGTAAAATTCAACCCAAAAACATAGTTAAACCCTTCTAAGTCCATATTGAAAAAATGGTTTTGTCCTTCTATATTCAAGGCATCTCTATTGAAGTATTCATCTTTAGTGGTTGCCTTGGGGTCATTACCGCCAGCCCCATTAATTAATATATCAACAGACCCAAATGTCTGTCTAATTTTAGCATGCGCTTCTAGGATGCTTTCTTTAGATAAAACATCTGCTGATACTGCCATCGCTTTTTTACCATTGGCACAAATCTCATCCGCCAATTTTTGAGCTTTATCTAAACTACGTCCTAAAATGACAACTTTTCCACCAGCTTGTGCACAAGCTTTTGAAAACGCTGTCCCTAATACACCCGCACCTCCGGTGATGACAATGACCTTGTCTTTTAAATCAAAAGTTAGTGGATAGTTCATCATAGCCTCCTAGACATTATAGGTCGTAGAGGCAGTTTTCCCTCCGCGTCCTGTCCAGTTGGTGTGGAAAAATTCACCTCTTGGTTTGTCGGTGCGTTCATACGTATGTGCCCCAAAGAAATCCCTCTGAGCTTGTAGTAGATTTGCTGGTAATTTTTCAGTTCTATAGGAATCAAAATAGTTTAAAGCAGCTGACATAGCTGGCGTTGGAATACCGTTTAATACTGCCGTTGATATGACGTTTCTCCATGAATTTGTCATCGTTTCAACCGCATTTTTAAAGTAGTCATCCAATAGTAGATTGGTCAGGTTTTCATTTTTGTCAAAGGCTTCTTTTATCTTGCTTAAAAAGGCTGATCTAATGATACAACCGCCACGCCACATCATCGCAATCCCACCATAGTTCAAGTGCCATTGATTGGTTTTGGCTGCAGCTCTCATTAAAGCATAGCCTTGTGCATATGAGACAATTTTCGCAGCATATAACGCTTTTTTAATGTCTTCAATGAATGCTTTTTTATCGCCATTAAACTTGATTGGCACCGGTTTAAAGGTTTTGGAAGCAATCGTTCTTTCTTCTTTCATAGCTGAAATAAATCTCGCATAGACCGCCTCTGTAATCAGTGTAAGTGGGACTGAATCTTCTAAAGATTGAACGGCTGTCCATTTACCTGTTCCCTTTTGACCTGCTGTGTCTAATACTTTATCAATAAGTGGTGTTCCATCTTCGTCTTTAAACGATAAAATTTCACCTGTGATTTCAATTAAGTAACTGTCTAATTCTGTTTGATTCCAAGTTTTAAAGACATCTGCCATTTCAAAAGCGGACATCCCTAATACTTCTCTCATTAAATGATACGCCTCTGTAATCAATTGGATGTCCCCATATTCAATACCGTTATGTACCATTTTGACAAAATGTCCTGCGCCATCTTCTCCAACCCAGTCACAACAAACGGCATCATTGACTTTGGCTGCAATCCCCTGAAAAATAGGTTTAACAGCTGGCCATGCTTTTGTTGAACCACCTGGCATAATAGAAGGTCCTAATAGCGCCCCTTCCTCACCACCAGAAACGCCAGTCCCTATATATAAGAACCCCTTAGATTCAACATATTTGGTACGTCTAATGGTATCTGGGTAATGTGAGTTTCCTCCATCAATGATGATGTCACCTGGTTCTAGTAAAGGGATCAGTTGTTCAATGACTTGATCGACTGGGTCTCCTGCTTTAATCATCATCATGATTTTTCTTGGTTTTTTCAGTGAATCCACTAACGTTTTCAAATCTGAGGTGCCAATAATAGACATGCCTTTCGCACGTCCATTTATAAATTCATCTACTCTACTTTGTTTTCTGGCATGCGCCGTTACTAAAAAGCCTTTAGATGCCATGTTAAGTACTAAGTTCTCACCCATTACAGCTAGGCCAGTTAATCCAATGTCTGACTTGTTATTCATAAGTTTTCTCCTTTATCGTTTAACGCGAGCGTTGCCTTCCCAAATGTTCCAAATCTGTTGTTCATCTACAGGAAGCCCAAAATCTTCTTTGACCGTCGTCACATAAGCCCCAGTTGCCCAAGCAAACTCTGCGCATTGTTTTGGTTCAAATCCTCTTAAGAATCCATATAATAAGCCCCCAACAAAGCCATCTCCACCACCGATACGGTCTAACACACTGATGGGTCTTGGTTCAATGACCGTAAACGCATTTTCATAATAAAGGATTGCACCCCACTGGTGTTTGTTTGCATCTTCTACTTCTCTTAAAGTCGTCGCATAAGCACTTGCATTAGGGTACTGTTGCCTTACACTATGAATGAGACCTTTAAAATTATCAATTTCTTTTTTAATATCTTTTCCACCCGCTTTTGGTCCTTGTATATCAAGAGCGAGTTGGTAGTCTTCTTCGTTGCCAATTAAGACATCCGTAACGCTTGCGATTTCTTTAAATATTCTTAAAAGTTCTTCTCTTCTGTTTTTCCAAAAGCTTGCACGATAGTTCAAATCAAATGAAATCTTCGTGCCATATTGTTTTGCATATCTTGCAAGGTTTAAACAAAACTGACTTGTTTCTTTTGATAATGCAACAATCAATCCAGATAGATGTAGCAAATCAACCCCATCTTCTTTGAAAATACGCTCCAAATCAAAATCTTCAAGGGACATCGTTTTACCGACTTCCCCTGCTCTGTCGTTTGAAACTCTTGGGCCTCTCATCCCATAGCCACTATCGGCAATATTAAACTGGTGACGGTATCCCCAAGGGCCATCCTGTTCGATTTCTTTGCCTTCAAAGTCAATGCCTCTTCTTCTTAAATCACTCTTAATCAAAAGCGCTATCGGACTGTCTTTTACAAATTTAGTCAGTACTTTTGTTTTTAAACCCAAGGCGGCAGAAATGCTTAAAACGTTACTTTCAGCGCTGGTAGCTTGCATTTGAAATAAGTTACTAGTGTGAACAGGTTGCCTATCAAAAGGCGTAATTCTAACCCCCATAGAAGTGGGAGACATGAGTGCATATTTGCTGTTTTTTCTAAATTCCATTTTATCGCTCCTTATCCATTAAAGCCTTTATATAGTAGTTCTAAGTGCTTACCGATATGTGTGTATAACAGATCGCTATAAGTACTTGATTCTTGTTTCCATAGGTTAAACAGTTCGTTTCTAAATACGAATTGTCCTGAATCATCTTTGTGATTAAGGATAAATCCATAAGTGATATGGAGCACTTGTCTAGCATCGTTATTTTTAAAGAGTAACGGTAAATCTTGATCACTCAAATCATCTACATTTGGAATCTTGGTTAAATCTGTGGTAACATGATAGAACTTTTGAGCCTCATCAAACATGCTTAATGCATAGTGATGAATGCTTCTATAAAGCGTTGGCGATTTAATCGAAACCAAGTGCATCGCTTCAAGCCAGTTTGTCCCTGCGGTCTTGACATGGAAGTGCCCTTTTGTGTGTTTCCCAATTAAGGTGAATATTGAGAACTTATCCGAACCTGAATGGATGGATAACTTATACCCAAAATGCCTTGCAATAGCCGCATGTATCTCTAATTCTTTTTCAAACTGGTTGATGTCCCCTATATAGTCTATGCCTTTTTGGAATTCTCCACAAAATCTAGGGGCGAGTGTATCCAGTTTCACGTTGTAGCATTCCAACTCTTTGGCCACAAAGTAGTGTTGAATCGGCGTAGTAGGGGTTGCTGTTTCGTCTATGGATAATTCAAAGTTGGCGCTCGCTTTTTGATTCACAAAATAAGTCTGATAAATGTCGTTTGTGAACGCCAATGCTTTTCCATAAACTAAAATGGCACGCTTTAACTCTATTTCTGTAATCTCAATGTTATGTTTTTCGATTTCAATCACTTTACCCAAGTATCTTTCTTTATGATGCTCATCAAGGGAAACCAATTGATCCACTTGTTCATCTGTCATGCCATTCACATCATTTCTGATGTAGTCACTTGCATCTAATGTAATCATGGTGAAGCCTAGAGACAACGCATATTCGATATCTTTTTTCTTCTTTAAATGGTCTCCATCGGCCCCAAAGCCTCTTGTAAACCCAACTTTAAACACTGAAAAAGAAGCTGCATCCAATACATCTTCATACGTTCTATGGGTAAGTGCTAATTCACGAATTGATTGTTGTGCAAATATTGGATAAGCATCATACGATTCAAAAACCCTAGCATGCCCTTCTGTGGCTAACCCTAGGCGGTCTCCTAAACCAAAACTTCTTTGTTTGTGTAGGACTGGTATCGGTTTTGTAAACGGAAACAAAGCTCTTAAGACTTGTCCATTTTTAAATGTCAATGGTGCAATCACATAAGGTATGCCATCTACGTTATGCGCTTTACCCTCAAATTTTAAAGCCAACGACCCTAATGCAAAAAGTGAATCTACGTCGCCTTTAAGCATACAAACCACTGTGTCTTCAACTTGATGAATAGACTTTGGATAAAGATCATCTACACTTAGTCCTTCAACTTTCGATAGTGTTTTTAAAAACTTTTTACTCTCGTTTGACATGTTTTCTCTCCCTCAATTTTTAAATTTCTGTTGAAATATTGTTGCCATACTTTTTTGAATATAAGGCACTTCTTACGACCGTTTCGATCGAAAAATACGCCTTCAATTACATTGTATCACAAAGAATAAAAAAATAAACGCTGTTTGCATATGCGAACGATAATAAGACCCTTATTGTAGATAAGGGGGTCACTTCTTTGGTTTTAGTATAAATCTTTCGATTGCGTATGTAAACCCTTCTTCATCAAACGGTTTTGTGATGAAACTTGCCTCTTTTTTTAGTATGTCTTCAGCATTGCCCATCGCAACACCAATTTTTGCTTTTTTTATCATTGATAAATCATTTTCTTGATCACCAATGGCTAATACCTCTTCCAAAGAAATTCCTAAATGAAGCGCTAGTTTTTCTAAGGCTCTACCTTTATTTGCTTCTATGTTTCCAATATCCAAAAATGACTTTTGACTTTGTAACAGATAGATGCCTTTAATGTCTTTTAGTTTGTGCCTTATGTCATCTAATATTTTGTCGTTTTCTTCAATTAGTAGTATTTTTAAAACCCCGGTAGACAAAAAAGACAAACGTTCATTTGGATCTACTACCACTGAATCAAAAGTCCCAATTCTTTCATGCAATTTGTCTTTCGCTTTTTTTGTTGAGACGATATTTTCAGTTGTATAAATTAAATAATCTGTTTTGTATGAGTCTAATACCGTTAAAACCGCTTTAACAATGGCTTCATCAATGATGTCTTTATGAATGCTTTGTTCTCGATCAAAATCATAGATCACCGCGCCATTCGTACAAATAACAGGTATATGAATATTGAGTGCTTCTACGAGTTTTCTAGTGGCGTCTTTATGTCTGCCGGTTGCCAAGGTAAACATAAACCCCGACTTTTGTAGTAAAGCAATCGTAGTCTTTGTTTGATCCGTCATCATTTTTTTATGAATTAAAGTACCATCTAAATCTGCAACTATTAGTTTCATTTCATCTTTCTCCTTACTTAGATTATACACTAGCTCAAAAACAATACTAAATAAAACGTTCTTATCAGCACCATTATGGTGTCCGATCGTTAGAAAAATCTTTTTTAGTCTAAAGATAGGTTAATTTATATCCATCTGTTATGTTATAATACAAATACCGCACAAAAACACTGACGTTTGAAAATGACATGTTTTAAAAGAATATTTACCTATTTGGCCCTATTTAAACTTGTATTTTAAATCATTGCTAAAAAATACTCAACTAGGATGATTCTTGCAAGATTACTATACCAATAGGTTCTTCTCCATGTCATTTTTACAAACGATCATAATATAAGAAAGAAGGTACATTTGTGAAGTATTTAAAGTTTTCAGTTTTACTGATTGTCTTTATGTTGTTTGGTTGTACAACCGACAAACTTAAAGACATTCAAGATGATTTACTCATTCAATACAGCGAATCCGATCATAAAGATTCTGTAACGAGTGATTTACAAATTCCAACTAAAATCGATGGGATAGAGATTAGTTGGTCAAGTGATAGTGAGTTTGCTACTGTTTCAGGCAATAGCATTATAATCAATCGTCAAAGCGAAGATATCACAGTAAAACTCACCGCCTCATTTGAATTCAATGGGAAAACCTATTCAGAAGCATTTACGATACTTGTAAAAGCCACTGAAGGGGAAGAATTCGATTTAGAACAGTTTAAAAATGCTTTAGGCGTTCCTCAGACAATTTCAGAAGACCTTACATTAGTAAGTTCTTATTTAGATAACACCGTAACTTGGGTATCCTCTAATGAATCTGTAATTTCCAACTTGGGTAAAGTGGTTCAACAATCTGTGGACACAACCGTCACTCTAACCGCTTCAATCACCATTGATGGTGAAACAAAAGAGGTTAGTTTTGAGGTTCTTGTCACAAAATCTGAGCCATCATTGCCAGATTTTGAGTCATTATTAGCTGAAATCTCTTTACCAACTGAGACCACTATGAACTTAACGCTACCTGCGTCATTAGAAGGCTATCAACTCACTTGGGAGAGTAACCATCAAGCAGTTAGTTCTACCGGCTTTGTGACTAGACAATCAGAAGACGTCACTGTCTTATTGACCGTTGCAGTGAGCGACCATCCAAGTTTCACTAGAACCTATGAAATTAAAGTGCTTAAGAAAGATGTCTTCCCAGAAAGTGGGTACTCACCGATTTCCGAAGTTAGACTCTCAACGCTTGGGACAAAAGTAACCATTCAAGGTGTTGTAACCAGTCTAATGAGTAATGGGAATTTTACAATCCAAGACTCAACAGGTGCCATTCCAGTTTACATGAGAAACAATACTGGCTTACAAGTTGGTACTGAATATGTAATTGAAGGGACACTAGATGCTTATCAAGGTTTAATTCAAATTGCGACACCAACGATTGTTCAAACCCTAGGCGAAAGAGCCTTACCAGAAGGCATTGATTTAACAGGCTATTCCTTAGAATTTGACGATGTTATTCTATATGAAGCAAACATAGCAAGTTATTTAGATTTAGAAGTAACTTCAAAAGAAACACCTAATAATGCGATTGAACTTTATTTAAGAAACAGCGCTGGTGAAACAACCTTTGTTAGATTAGACACACGTGTCAATACAACTTACACTGCCTTTGATGCTGTACAAGTTGGCGAAATTGTCAATCTTTATAACATCACAGTCGGTCAGTACGCTAGTAAAGCTCAATTCTTGTTCACAAGCCGTAGTTTGATTGAAAGTAGACCAAAGAGTCCTGAAATCATCAGCATTTATGGTGCAGAAAACAGAAACTACATCATGGGTGAAGCTTTACCAAATTATTTAGAAGGCATCACTGCAAAGAATGGTTTTAACGAAGATTTTACCAATTTGTTGGTGGTTGACACCACAGAAGTTAACCTAGATGAACCAGGTAATTATACCGTTAAAGTATCATTATCCAATGACGCTAGCATTATCGTTACCTATACCCTATTCGTTCGTAAAGAAATAGAAACTGGTGTGTTTGAAGGTTACTATCAAAGCTTAGATGGTTTGGTGGGTAATGACTTAAATAACGCCTTACGAACCTTAATTAGGAATACAGGCGGTGCAACCGGGTCAACTTCACAAGTTAAGAGTGTTGATAAAGTAGGCAATAGCTATTATTTAATCTACGAAGACATGGGTTCTTACGGCAATAGAGAACACGTATGGCCTCAATCAAAACTTGGTTCTGTTAAAGATGACTTGCACAACCTAAGAGCAGCTAGAGTAAGTACGAACTCTTCAAGAAGTAACTATCCGTTTACTGAAGACAACAAACCATTTACAGGCAGTCAACCTTATCAGAAAATAGGGTCTGCATGGTATCCAGGTGACGAACACATTGGAGACGTTGCTAGAATCGTGTTATATATCTCAGTCAGATACAACTTATCACTGTCTGCTGTAGGTAATCTTGATATGTTCTTAGAATGGCATTCATTAGACCCAGTCAATGATTTTGAACGTACAAGAAACGATCGTATTTTTGGTATCCAAGATAACCGAAACCCTTTTATAGATCACCCTGAATTAGTGGATATCTATTTTGGTGGCGCTTCAACTTCATTTGATTCAACCATTGCTCTTATATCGTCTACTATTTTTATGGCAAGCGACAATAGACAATACTTATACTAAGATACTAATTGTTAAAACGGAACGTCCTAATGGACTTCCGTTTTATTTTTTATATCAAAAAAGGTCATCGCGTTGATAGCGATGACCTTATTATTAACGTTACAGACTACCAAATGGCAATCATTTTATCCTTAGCTAAATACATCTTGTCAGAAGGTTCAATTTCGTATAAATCTTGGAATTCTGGTAAATTGCTTAATTGCATATTAGCTCTTAAGATGGAAGGTCCGTGAACATCCACTCTTAGTAAAAGTTCTCTATATTGTTTAGACGCGTTACTTCTCCAAACACGAGCCCAGTTCATGAAGAATTCTTCTAAATTATGATCTTTTCTCTTTTTACTGGCTTCAAGTGCACATCTAATTCCACCGCTATCCGCAATGTTTTCAGACACTGTTAAGGTGCCATTACATGGACCGTATCCTGTTTCTACACCTTCAAAGAGTTCAATCATGTCTTTTGCTTTTTGATTGAATGCTTCTAAGTCTTCTTCAGTCCACCAATTGTTAAGAGATCCTGTTTCATCAAACTTAGCCCCATTATTATCAAATGCATGTGAAATCTCATGCGCCATAACCGCACCAATGCCTCCATAGTTTTCAGAAGGACTTTGGTCTAGACTATAGTAAGGTCTTTGTAAAATAGCAGCCGGGAAAACAATTTGATTGTTAGTTGGTTGATAGTAAGCATTTACCATGCTTGCTGGCATTCCCCAAATATTTTTGTTTGGTGCCTTATTGTATTTCAAGAAGTCTAACTCCGTAATGATTCTTGACATAGCAACCTTCTCTTGAATCAAATCTGAACCATTTTCATAGCCTTTGATTTCAAATTTGTCATAATAAGGTGGCAGTACTTCTGGATATCCCACATGTACTGTGAGTGTGGATAACTTCTTAATGGCTTTTGTTTTGGTTGTTTCATTTAACCAAGTGTTGTTTTTAATACGTTCTTCATAGACACCTATCATTTCATGTACCATGGTTTCAACGTCTTTTTTCGCAACTGGTCCAAAGTAGGTTTCACCATAGTAAAGGCCAACCACTTGACTAAATCTATTATACGCTTGATAGAAAGCGAATTTTTCTTTACTTCTTGCTTCCTTAGTACCAGATAAAGCTCTTCCAAAGGCCCCACCAGCGATACGGATTTCATCGGTTAAATCTGAGGCAAAACTTAATGCATTCGAAACAATCATCCATGATTTCAACCACTTAAAGTTTGCTTCAGAAATAATAGAATCAAACGCATTAATGAAATCTAGATTCATAACAATCAATTGATCTACATCTTGTTTAACCAATTTTTCAGCTTTAGCCATAACATCAAAATGAGTGGTTAATGCTAAAACAGCCTCTTTGTTGAGTGGATTATACATCTTAACGTAATCCGCTCTTTCGACACTTGATTTTGTAACAGGCACCAACAAAGCATCAAAAGCCAATGCTTCTTCAATTAGTTTAGCGCTGGTTTCGTTATCAAAACCATAAAGCGACAATAACTGGGAAGTGGTTTGTGTAAACAACCCAATCAATTGTGCTTTCGTATTTTCATCTTTATAGTAGCTCGTGTCTGGTAAAAATAAATTTGATGCCCCGAAATAGAGTACTTGATTGTTGCTGTTCATAAAATCTTGCATCACAGCAAACCCAAATGGGGTCTCAATCGATTCTAAAGTAAAATCTACGAATGCCTTTTCTAAGTCTTTTAGACTGTTTAGGGCGTTAATTTTGTTCAAGATTAGTTCGAAAGGCTTCGCACCCAATGAAGCTCTTTTGTCAAAATCCTTGGTCATTTGGTAAAGCTTGATAAATTTCTTTAAATTATCGTTAAGACCCGTTTGATCTTTCTCCCATTTCGAAGTTAAATCCATTAGCGTTTTTTCTATCCCTAAATGTAACTCCAAAAATGCCGAAATAGACGGTTGATCGTCTGGGATCACAGCTTTTTCTAACCATTCACCGTTAACAGCTTCGTAAAAATTTGTTTTAATAAGTTCTTTTTTCATACAGTCACCTCTTTATAATATTGTAACACTTTTGAAAAATTCTTAAAGAAAATAATGATAGAATTCCTCGAGTTCAATAAAAAAGTCATCTTTCACACAATTAAAAGACCCTTTTATGAGAAGTGTTTGCAGGAATGAAAAAAACATCTTATATCGATTAGATATAAGATGTTTGATTGATTACTTTGTTTATAAATACTATTTCTTAGCTTGTGCTAATAAGTCAGCAATCACTGAATAGTAACTTGAAACTGTAATGGTTGCGCCTGTAGGTGCATCATAAGCATCACCAGTTTTTTCAGGTAAGCCTTGTAACTCAATCACTTGTTCAGTAATAAGTTCAACTTGTTGGAACCACTCTAATTTGCTGTTAGCCTTTAACCAAGCTTGATAACCAGCTTCTGTAGGTTCTTCAGTGGTTTTAGCATATTCTGCATAAAACATATGATAGCCCCAACCGTTGTCTAAAGCCATTTTAGTAGTTGCATAACCTTTAGCTGGATTGCCATATGAAGTCCATTCAACTGTACCATCTTCAGATGCTTTTAAGTATACTGAATCGATAAAGATGTTTTCAATTTTTCCATTTTCATTAATGAACATAACGCCGAAAGTACTTTGATTGCCTTCTGTTGAAGCATAATACATACCAGGTGTGTAATCACCTTTTTTTTCTTGACAGCCAGCTAAAGTGAAAGTCAAGGTTAAAACTAATAGTAAAGCCATAAATCTTTTCATTTTTAAATCTCCTTTTTTCTATTTAATATCGGAATAATCCGTTATTTAAAGTTTTATGAGGTAGTAATCTTACAATAAAAGCGTAAAAAAAACTAATCCTTCATCATTCGGCCGAAATGATTCTATTCTTAACTCACAAAAATGCGTGAATTTCAAACAGTACTTATTCATAATAATCGTTTTTGGTCATCTATATATTAACATAATTTTTCTGGTTTTTAAAGGCCTTTTAAAAAAAATCTCACCCCTTTTATATCAGAGGCGTGTCATTATCAATAAACAAAACGGATTAATGATTTACAAACGACTCATAATTTAGTACAATCTTTTTATTCATTGAGGTGAACTATGAAAAAAATTGCCATATTAGGTCCTAAAAATACATACTCAGACCTATGTTATCACAAATTCATGTCTTTATCAGGATTAGAACTAACCCCCTATTATTACCATTCAATTCAACAAGTGGTCAAAGAAGGCTCATTGTTAGATTTTGTGATACTGCCCTTTGAAAACACACTTGAAGGTTATGTACAACCTCATATGGATTTACTCATGGAAAGCGGACTATGCATCGACTGCGAACTTAGTTTGCCCATAGACTTCAAGTATGTCTCTAAAAAACATACAACCCCGTTAAACCTATATGTTCAATATGTTACTAAAAACCAATGCTTAAATTTTATTGAATCACATTCAAATTTAAACCTAGTGATTACTGATAGTAATGTTGAATCTTATCATAGATTCAAAGAAGATCCCTATGGAGCGGCTATCGTCCCAAATCACATCGATACAAGTGAATATGATCGTAAACAAAACGTATCTGACCGCATTTTAAACCACACGAGGTTTTTGATTTTAAAGTCTAAACCGATTTATTTAACGAAGTATCAATTAAAAGACACATTTAAAGTATCTTTGGTAATCACGCCTAGTGAGGATAAACCAGGGCTTCTATATGAGATTTTAAAGGGATTTTCAAATTATGATTTAAACTTGATTTCAATCATGTCAAGACCCACCAAAGAACTACTTGGAAATTATCACTTTTTTATTGATTTAGAAGTCAAACAAGACCATTATCAAGAAGTTCTAACCGTCATTGAGGCGCTAAGTGAAAGATTCGTGGTCAACGTTTTAGGTGTCTACCAAGTCATAAAAAAAAATCCAGCATAAGCTGGATTTTGTTATATTTTATAGTCCCTGGATGTCTTTTATACCAATTTCCGAAAGCCTATATATGCCTCTATCCACCTTAAAAAACCATTGGTAATAATTATTTCTTAATATGTTTGCAGCATCACTTATACCCGTATATAACATCACTTCTTTTGGAGATTTTTCACTAAACTCTAAAAGATATTGTCCAATCTGAATCATTTTTTCTCTATAGTGAGTCATTCTCTTTGATTTAGTGCCACCCACATTTACATCATTTTTTCTCAAAGAGAATTCTTTCATTAGCTTGTCTTTCTTCTTTTTACTTGAGCTTATGCTTCTTTTCAAATCAAACCCAAAAGTTTCAACAATCACTTCAGCTTCATCATTAGAAATGACGATTAGACCAATCTCTAATCTCTTTAGTAAGGTAATAAAATGTTTTTGATTTGATTTGGCTCGAGTGAACTACCCACCACTTAATCGAAGTGGGGGCTTCCTATCCAAACCGGTGTACCCACCAGTGACTCAATAGGCTATCCCCGTAGTCCCTACGGTTCTGAATCCTTTTATAACTGAAATGCTAACTTATATTGTCTTACTCCTTCTTTTTTGATATTGATCGCTGCGTTGTGATCTCGATCTAGGCGTAGTCGACAACTTGGACACTCAAACACTCGGTTAGAGAGTTTCAGTTCAGTGTGAATCTCGCCACAGTGACTACATAACTTCGATGATGGATACCATTTATCCATCGTCATAAGTGTCTTGTTCTC
>Ga0265295_1001471_pt1 | contig 41255 bp, 31 predicted proteins | sample Munlansysbiofilm_FD_192503 | JGI IMG/M metagenome (GOLD analysis project Ga0265295, IMG submission 192503) | Leachate microbial communities from a municipal landfill in Southern Ontario, Canada - Methane capture system biofilm | ecosystem: Engineered > Solid waste > Landfill > Unclassified ... | reverse complement strand
CAACTAATGCTGGCGTAGTCAATACGATTTCTGTTCGATCTCCTGAAGGCGACTGGAAAGGTTTTCCATACCAAACAATTATAGGCTCTGAGCGTATTTCAGATATTTTAATTTCACCCACGGGTAACCTTTGGGTAACGGCTCCTTCTGGTGGCAAATTATTTGTGATTAACCCTGGTGATAATCCTATGAATCAGGAGAGTCATACTGTGAGAGCATTCAACCCATACGATGCTAGCGGCGCCAGCTTGCCAAACGATATCTACAGTTTGGCTTTTGATAGGGATGGATACCTTTGGGTGGGGACAACAGAAGGTGTGCTGGTGAGCTATAATCCTAGTAGGGTTTTCGAAACCTCAGAATTCTATATGCAAAAGGTAAAAATTCCAGATGTTGTTGAGGGTTTGGCGGTTTACCTGCTCGAAAATGAAACTGTTACCAGTATTGCTGTTGATGGAGCCAATAGAAAATGGTTTGGAACCCAGCGTTCGGGCATCTTCCTCCAATCTGCCGATGGTTCAACCCAAATAAAGCATTTTACAAAGAGCAATAGCCCTATTCCTTCAAACAATATTCTTAGCATTGGCATCCATCCAAAAACAGGGGAAGTTTTTATTGCTACCGATAAGGGCTTAATATCCTACCGTAGCGATGCTACCGAGTCAACAGGCAAATTTGGTAAGGTTTACGCTTTTCCAAATCCCGTTCGACCCGATTACAATGGTTTAATTACGATTACCGGGCTGGTTGACAAAACCGTTGTTAAAATAACCGATGTATCGGGTAACTTAGTTTATGAAACTGAAAGCCTTGGCGGCCAGGCAACATGGGATGGCAAGAACAGGTATGGCGATAGGGTGGCAACGGGAGTTTACCTCTATTTTTGTGCTGATAAGCAAGGAGAGGAGTCTGCCGTTGGTAAAATACTTTTTGTTAGGTAGTTATGCTGCAAAAGGCAAGGGCAATAGCTTTGCATTCGGTGAGGTATGGCGAGAGTAGTATTGTAGCCTATCTTTATAGCTGCGAGTTTGGCCGACTTACCCTAATGGTGAATGGTGCATATGGCAAAGGGAGGAAAGCAGGGAAAGCAGTGTTTTTTCAACCCCTTTCGCTTATCGATATTGTATACTATACTGGTAAAAATAATGGCATGGGGCGTTTAAAGGAAGTTTCACCATCATTTGTGAGTGTTTCTGTCTCATCCTCTCCTATAAAGTCGGCCATAGCATTATTTGTTGGCGAAGTTATATACAGAACTGTTAGGGAGGAGGAAGGGAATCATCCTTTGTACACCTTCCTCGAACTCTCAATTAAATCGTTAGATGCAATAGAAAGTGGAGTTGCCAATTTTCATCTCATATTCCTATCACACCTTTCTAAATATCTGGGATTTTATCCCCATGGCCAGTTTTCTGAACAAACACCCTACTTCGATTTTCGAAATGGAATATTTGTTGCTCAGGAACCTTTGCATGCCTTCTATTTCTCTTCATTGTATTCAAAAATACTATATGATACGCTGATTCTTGATTACGACAATGCAAACCAGCTTAGCCTTAACGGAACTCAACGTTCTTCTTTTCTCGATCTAATCCTGAGCTATTATCAGTACCACAACGATTCATCAACTACTTTTCAATCCCTTCCAGTACTCCAACAGGTATTTATGCCGTAGGAGCAAGCTTGTTGAAACTTGGTTGAAGTTTTGTGCCGTTCTTTGTCCCTAAAAAAACCTCCTTGGACGTCATAAAACAGACCTTCAACAAGCTTTAAAGCATTTTCTAAAAATCATCACTTCCTTTTTCTATATTTGCACTCCTTCTTTTAGAAAGTTAAAAAGCACTATGTCAAAATTATCCAGTACCAATCTAGTTGCAACCTTTGCGCAGATTGCTGCAGAGAAAAACGCAGTTAACCTGTCCAACGATCATACAGATTTTCCTTGTCAACCTGAATTGCTAGACTCATTGGTAAAGCACATTTCCGATGGTAGGAATAAGTATGCCCCAAGCGAAGGGGTTTATGGCTTGCGCCAAGTAATTGCAAATAGGTATAAAGCAGATTTTGATATTAGTTTTAACCCTGAAACTGAGATTACAATAACTGCAGGCGCCATACAGGCAATATATACTGCTATTTCCTCATTAATTAAAGAGGGTGATGAGGTTATCCTTTTTGAACCTGCCTTTGAAACCTATATCCCTGCAATTGAGGCCCGTGGGGCACGCCCAATTTTCTTTCAGCTAAACCCAACGGATTTTTCGGTTGATTGGACAGCTTTTACAAAACTCATTACTAGCAAAACAAAGCTAATTATACTGAATTGCCCCCATAATCCTTCGGGAAAGATAATGCCTGATGAGTCGCTCGAACAGCTCCAACGAATTTTAAACGGCACAAAGATTAGCATTTTAAGCGATGAAGCTTTTGCCGATTTGGTTTACGACGAAAGGCCAGTATTCAGCATTGCTCGATATCCAAAACTTGCAGAACGGTCAATAATTGTAGGTTCCTTAGGTAAAGCGCTGTGTGTACCCGGCTGGAAAATAGGATACTGCCTCGCACCAGATTCAGTTATGGAATCATTCAGACAGGTTCATAAATACCTAATAAGCTCGGTAAACTTACCCATTCAACTTGCACTTGCCGATTATCTGGGTAGCCACCAATGCTGGTCACCATTCCGCTCCGAATTTCAGCACCGTAGGGATTACTTAAGCTCCTTGCTTGCTAAAACTCGGTTTACATTTGAACGCGTTGAGGGGGGGTACTTTCAAATTCTGAATTATAAGAATATATCCACTGAAAACGACATAGATTTCTGCTATAGGCTGGCAACAGAGCATGGGGTAACCGCTTATCCTTTATCACCGTTTTATCATGATAAACTCGATCAGAGTATGATTAGGGTATGTTTTGGAAAAGGAGAAGAAGATTTGAGGCTAGCAGCAAAACGACTTGCAGAACTATAAACAAAAAAAGGCTTTTTTACAGTAACTTATAGCCCCCAAAATTGTATAGAATATAGACATTTGAGCTATATTTACCTTTCTGTTTTAAAAACAACTAAATAGTTTGCTCAATGCCCATCTTAACTTCAATTGTTAACTGGTTTAACAGTCAGCGATTACATCAGATTGACCTATTCAGAAGATTTCCTTTACAGGTACAGGAGGAAACGCTAATAAAGCTCATAACAAAAGCCAAAACCACCGAGTTTGGCAAGCAATATTCCTTTGAATCCATAGACTCAATTGAGAGATTTCAACAGAAGGTTCCGATAATGGACTACGAAGCGTTTAAGCCCTATATTGATAGATTGCGAAAGGGCCAGACGAATGTGCTATGGCCATCGGAAATAAAATGGTTCGCTAAATCTTCAGGCACAACCAACAATAAAAGTAAGTTTATTCCTGTTAGTTTCGAAGCACTTGAGGATTGTCACTTTCGAGGGGGCAAAGATATTTTGGCCCTTTATGCTAACTTGTATCCCGACACCAACCTGTTTTCGGGCAAGGGGTTAACCCTTGGTGGAAGTCACCAGATTGATAATTTTAACAATAAATCATACTATGGTGATTTATCGGCAATTCTGATTGAGAACCTCCCTTGGTGGGCAGATTTTATAAGAACTCCGAGCCAGAAAGTGGCTCTAATTTCTGAGTGGGAGGTTAAACTGGATAAGCTAACCCACGAAGCGCTTAAAGAGAATGTAACCAACATAGCGGGTGTGCCTTCGTGGAACCTTGTGATGATTAGGCATATTCTTAATTATACTGGAAAGAATAATCTACTTGAGGTTTGGCCAAACCTTGAACTCTTTACGCATGGGGGTGTGAGTTTTACTCCTTATCGTGAGCAGTTTCAAAAACTTATACCCTCGCTAAACATGCATTATATGGAAACTTATAATGCAAGTGAGGGCTTTTTTGCAATACAGGATGATCCTCGGTCGGATGATATGCTGCTTATGCTCGATTATGGTATTTTTTATGAGTTTATTCCTATAGAAGAGATAGGCTCGCCTAATCCACAGGCATTAACCATTTCTGATGTAAAACTCAATAAAAATTATGCCGTTGTTATTACCACCAACTCCGGTTTATGGCGGTACCTAATTGGCGATACAGTTATTTTTACTTCTACTTTTCCGCATAAAATAAAAATTAGCGGTCGTACAAAGCACTTCATCAATGCCTTTGGCGAGGAGTTGATTATTGATAATGCTGAGAAAGCCCTGAAAATTGCCTGTGAAAAAACGGGGGCTCAAATTAACGAGTACACCGCAGCACCCATTTTCATGGGCGATAATGCTAAAGGAGCACACGAGTGGTTAATAGAGTTTGAGATAGAACCCAACGATTTGAGTTTTTTTACAGCCACTTTAGATAATGCATTGTGTGCTAATAATTCAGACTATGAAGCAAAACGATATAAGGGAATAACCCTAACGGAGCCAATTGTTCATGCTTTAAAACCAGGTACATTCTTCAGCTGGATGCGCAAAAGAGGCAAATTAGGAGGGCAAAATAAAGTCCCTCGATTGAGTAATACCCGCGAGTATGTTGATTCTATTCTTAAAATGAAAAATTAGTTGCCCATTCTATGAATAGGTTTATTAGATATATTTTGTTTTTTACCCTTTTGCAGTGCTGTTTTTACAAGACTGTGGAGGGTCAAAAAATATCGCCCGACAACCTTGGAAATTATTGGATAATTGAGGGGAGTAGAATTTTTGGTGTTTCAGAATCGGCAATGTTAAAACCTGCGTTTTCCAATATTGTTTTGGGAAATCCATCATCAGTTGATGCAAGTGATCCCTTCAAGATCTTGGCTTTCTATCAGAACACTCAAACCATTGCTATAATTAATAACGATGCTGTGCTTATCGGAAAACCTATTGAACTTTCCCTACTAAATATTGGGGAAGTTAGCTGCTCTGCTCGATCATCTTTAGGTGGAGTTTGGCTTGCTGTTCAGTCTGCCCATACTATTATCCGATTCGATAAGCATATTAAACAGATTGAGCAAACCATATATTTACCCAATAGATTTGCTAAATATGATATAATACAAATTGCCGAATATAACGGTGAATTGTATATTGGTTTTGAGAATGGGTCAGTGCTAATATTCGATACCTACGGCGCATTGATGTATGAGTATACTTTTGATCCTTTTAGCACTTTTTTACTTAATAGCGATAGAATATTTATTACAAAAAAAGATACTGTTTTTGAGTATTCGCTTTCCAATAATCAAGAGTTGCTCTCTGTTTACCATTGTAAATCCGAAGCATATATTGCTGTCTTCCAAAGCAAATTGGCTTGTTTTAATGGAAAGCATTTTGAGGTTTGCGAAAAAATTGAATAGTAGGGTTTATACTACCCCATATTATTTGTACTTTTAAAGTTTGTCAGAAGTAATAGTAACCGTTAAATATTTTACATAATGCATATTGCTGTAGCAGGAAACATTGGTTCCGGAAAAACCACCCTTACCCGATTACTGTCCAAGCATTACAATTGGAAACCTCATTATGAGGATGTTGATGACAACCCATACCTCAACGATTTTTATGAGGATATGCAGCGGTGGAGTTTTAATCTTCAGATCTATTTTTTAAATAGCCGCTTTAATCAAATTGTTGAGATTAGGCAAACTGGCGAAAAGGTAATACAGGATAGGACAATATACGAGGATGCACGCATTTTCGCTCCCAACCTGCACGACATGGGGCTAATGTCAACCCGCGATTTTAACAACTACCTGAGTCTTTTCGATTTAATGTGTAAGCTTATTCAACCACCCGATTTGCTTATTTACCTAAGAGCCAATGTGCCCACTCTTGTTCATCAAATCCAGAAGCGTGGCCGCGAATACGAAAAGAGCATCAGGATTGACTACCTACAACGCCTTAATGAGCGCTATGAAGCATGGATTAACAGCTATAATCACGATAAACTTCTTATTGTTGAAGTTGATAATCTGAATTTCTCAGAAAAACCAGCTGATTTAAGGTCAATAATTACTAGGATTGACGCCATAATTCATGGCCTTTTCTAGGATACAGCTCTGTCCTTTTTCATTACAATCATACATTTTGTAAAATAGTAAATATGAAGATCTTCTTTAAAAAAACCATACCCCATGTGGTTGCAATTATTATATTTTTTGCAGCCACTTATATTTATTTTTCCCCATTACTTCAGGATAAAGGGGTAGCCCAACACGATATTGAGCAGTTTAGGGGCTCTGCAAAGGAGATAATTGACCATAGGGCTGAATTTGAAGAGGAGCCTCTTTGGACTAATTCCATGTTTGGGGGAATGCCCGCTTACCTAATATCAACGGTGTACAAAGGAAATTTGTTAAAAAAGGTTGATAGAGTTTTACAGTTGGCAAAGCAACCTGCGGGTTTCATATTCTTCTCTTTGGTAGGGTTTTACATACTGTTAGTAGTTCTTGGGGTAAACCCGTGGCTGAGCATTGTGGGGGCTTTTGCTTACGGCCTATCATCGTACTTTTTTATTGTAATAGCAGCAGGGCACAATGCAAAAATTCATGCCATAAGCTATGTTGCCCCAATGATCGCTGGAGTTTTTCTTGCTTTTAGGGGTAAGTATATTGGTGGTTTTGCCCTTTTTGCCCTCTTTTTTGGGCTCAATCTAAATGCTGGGCACTTACAAATAACATATTATGCTGGTTTTATTATGCTAGCATTGGGAATTGCCTTTTTTGTAAAGGCAATAAAAGAGAAAGCGCTTTTTAATTTTTCTAAAGCCACAGGCGTGCTCTTGTTGGCACTTTTGTTGGCTGTAGGAGCAAACTTTTCTAGGTTGTACTTTTCTTGGGAGTCTGGTAAATACTCAATTAGGGGTGCAAGCGAATTAACAACTCAGGGGGGAGACAGAACAACTGGCCTTGATAAAGAATATGCAACAGCATGGAGTTATGGCGTTACCGAAACGTTTAACCTGCTTATACCAAATTTAATGGGTGGATCATCGGCTGCCGATTTTGGGACTGATTCACATACTTTTGCTTTTTTAAAGCAAAATGGAGTACCGTCAGCGCAAGCAAAGGCTATGGTTAAACAAATGCCTGCCTACTGGGGTCCTCAGCCAATGACCTCTGGCCCTGTTTACGTTGGAGCCATAGTAATCTTTTTGTTTGTACTTTCCATGTTTGTTATTGATGATAGGCTTAAATGGTACTTGCTTGGGGTTACCCTATTAGCAATTGCGCTGGCTTGGGGACGAAATTTTATGCCTCTCACAGATTTTTTTCTCCATTATTTTCCGGGTTACAACAAGTTCCGAACAGTTTCAATGATACTTTATATTGCCGAGTTTACCATCCCGCTATTAGCATTTATTGGGCTTAGAGAGATTTTTAATGGTAATGTAAGTAAGGAGCGATTTATGAATGGCTTTAAGTGGTCCATTGGTATTGTGGCTGGCTTGTGCCTTTTATTCATTGTGCTGGGAGGTTCGCTATTCAGCTTTGAGGCCGAAATTGATAGCAGATATATTGCTGCTGGCTATCCTGCTGCGATGTTTGATGCTATAAGGTTGGATAGGCAAGCCATGCTGCGAGCCGACGCTTTTCGCTCATTAATATTTGTGCTTCTATCAGGCGGTGCTGTTCTTGTTTTTTATCTTAAGAAGATTAAACCTGTATATTTTATTGGACTGCTGGCTACGTTGATTATTACTGATATGTGGACCGTTAGCAAGCGCTATTTGAATGATGATAATTTTGTGCCCAATTCAAAAGTAGCCAACCCTTTTGTGGCATCCAACGCCGATTTGCAAATTTTAGCCGACACAACAACCTATTTCCGTGTTTACAATAGGGCCGTTAGCACCTTTAATGATGCTAGCACATCATACTACCATAAATCAATTGGTGGGTATCATGGTGCAAAGCTAAGGAGGTACCAAGAACTAATTGATTACCATATCTCTAGAAATAACCCAGCAGTACTTAATATGTTAAATACACGCTATTTAATTGATGGAGGTGAACAGGGGCCAATTGCTAGATATAACCCTGGGGCTTTGGGTAATGTGTGGTTTGTAAATTCTGTTCAAATTGTTGAATCTGCTGATGAGGAGATTGCTGCGCTCGATAATTTTAACCCTCGAGAAACTGCAATTGTGAACAATGATTTTGCGGGCGAACTTATGCAGTATGATGCAACTGCTAACCCAGGAGATACGATTTATCTAGCAGATTATAGGGCAAACCGCATGGTTTATCGTTACACACTTTCTGAACCTCGGTTAGCTGTGTTTTCTGATATCTATTACCCAAAAGGGTGGATTTCAAGAGTAAATGGGGAAGAGGTTGACCACATAAGGGTTGACTATGTTTTGCGTGCAATGCTTTTGCCTGCTGGCTCCAATGAGGTGGTTTTTGAGTTTAAACCCAAAATGTTTACTGCAGGCTATCGTATCGATTTAGCAGCATCCTTGCTAATTATTCTGGCAGCCTTAGGTTGGATTGGAAAGGAGTTGTTAGATTCACGGAGAAGTGAAAAATAAATTTCATTAAGCTGTATGTCTTTGCCTTTGATAAGTTAACTTTGTACGCACTATGAAGCTCGAAAAGAGAAGCACTAAATGGAGATTGAGGAGTTCTTACCTTTCATCGGTAATAAGTAATTCGTTGGTATTATTCATGCTTGGCATACTTATGCTTTTGCTATTTAATGCCCAAAGGCTTTCCGATTTTGTAAAAGAGAGCATTGGTTTTTCGGTTATCCTTCACGACGATATGCGTGAGGTTGATGCTAATTTTTTGCGTAAAACCCTCGATGCTTCTCCATATGTTAGGCTTACGGAATTTATTTCGAAGGAACAGGCAGCAAAGGAGCTGCAGGAAGAATTGGGTGAAGACTTTATCGGATTTTTAGGCTACAATCCATTATCCTCATCCATTGAGGTTAGGTTAAATGCAGAGTATGCAAATCCCGATAGTATTAGGCTAATTGAGGATGAACTGATGGCACTGCGGCCTGTAAAAGAGGTGTTCTACCAAAAGTCGTTGGTAAATCTTGTAAACGAAAACGTAAGAAAGATAAGCGCCATTATTCTGCTCTTTGGTCTTTTGCTCTTTTTTATTGCTATAGTATTAATAAACAATACAATTAGGTTGTCGGTTTACTCAAAACGATTTTTGATAAATACCATGAAACTTGTTGGCGCCACTTGGGGTTTTATTCGGCGCCCGTTCCTTATAAAAGGATTAGTGCAGGGTTTTTATGCATCCATACTGGCAATTGCTCTGCTCTCAGGGGTTGTTTACATAATCCAGAACGAGTTTTATGAGGTGATTAACTTTGGACAGACAGAACTTTTAGCAATAATTTTCGGACTGGTTATCGTTGCTGGCTTTATAATTAACTTGCTTTCAACCTTTTTTGCAGTAAGTAAGTACCTTAAGGTAAAGGTTGACGATTTGTACTACTAGGAAATAAAAATCAAGATATGACTAAGAAAAATTCAAGCGAACCCACGGAAGAGTTACATGGACGTTTCCCATTAGCAAAAGAGAACTATAAGTTAATGCTTATTGGCTTGCTAATAATTGTTGTTGGTTTTATACTAATGATTGGCGGAGGTTCCGACGACCCTAATGTGTTCGACGAAAGTATTTTCAGCTTCAGACGGATAACAGTGGCGCCACTTATGGTTCTATTTGGGTTTATCTTTCAGATTTACGCCATAATGAAGAAGCCCAAAACCAAAGAATAATTAATACTTATGGATATAATTCAGGCGCTAATCCTTGGAATAATTCAAGGACTCACCGAGTTTTTACCCGTTAGTAGTTCTGGGCATCTTGAGATTGCTAAGATTCTTCTCAATGTTGAAGTAAAAGAAACCCTTAGTTTCTCTGTAGCAGTTCATGGAGCAACAGTACTTAGCACTATAGTTGTTTTCTGGAAAGATATCGTTACAATTACAAAAGGACTCTTCAAATTTAGGTGGAACGAAGAAACTAAGTTTGTTGCATTTATAATTATTTCAATGATTCCTGTTGGACTTGTTGGTGCCTTTTTTAAGGATAGCGTTGAGGAACTTTTCAATGGAAACATACTACTAGTTGGTTTAATGCTACTGGTAACCGCAGTATTACTAACCCTATCGATGGTTATTAAGCATAAGAAAGAGAAAGAAATAACCTTTCGCGATGCCTTTATTATTGGTATTGCCCAGGCAGTTGCTGTAATACCAGGCATCTCCCGTTCGGGAGCAACAATTGCTACTGGACTAATGCTGGGAAAGCGTCGACCAGAAGTGGCCAGATTTTCTTTTCTAATGGTGCTTATACCCATACTTGGCGCAAATTTTCTCGATATTATCTCAGGTAGTTTCTCCTCTGATGCTGGCGTTGGAACGCTCCCAATTATTGTGGGTTTTGTATCGGCATTTGTAGTAGGGCTGTTTGCCTGTAAATTTATGATAAAGCTCATTAACCAGAAACGGTTAATTTGGTTTGCGCTTTATTGTGCAGTTGTGGCAATAATTGCCATTACTTCTTCTATTTTTTAAGAAAATAACAGATGAGGTTTACTTTCGATAAAGATACCGATTGGAGAGAAGGTTTAGTTTTACTGTTCGATAAACCCTTAGATTGGACCTCATTCAACTTGGTAAGCAAGGTGCGCTCCTTACTTTACCATAGACTCGGATATAAAAAAATTAAGGTAGGGCATGCTGGTACACTAGATCCTCTGGCAACGGGTTTGCTTATTGTTTGCGTTGGACGCGCCACAAAACAAGTGTCCTTAATCCAAGACCTAGAGAAAGAATATGTGGCAGAGATTAGGATTGGTGCTACCACACCCTCGTTTGACCTAGAAACACAGATTGACCATGAGTTCCCTATCGATCATATTGATGAGGATAAGTTAAAAACCGCGCTGCAAGGTTTTATTGGTAATCAGATGCAGATTCCACCGCTATTCTCTGCTAAATTTGTTAACGGTGGGCGAGCCTATAAACTTGCTCGCAAAGGAGTGGATATGCAGCTGGATCCTTCGCCAATTGTTATACATGATATCGAGCTCATTAGCTATGATCTTCCAAATATTATTGTTAGGGTTAGGTGTAGTAAGGGTACATACATAAGAGCCCTTGCACGTGATATTGGGTTAGCGTTAAGTTCTGGAGCCCATTTAGTTGGCTTGAAACGTACAGCAATAGGGGAGATGAAGATAGAGAACGCTATGACCCTCGAAAATTTTGAGAAAATAATAGAAGGCCTGTAACAATTAGCAAATTGCTACGTATAAGGTGCACAGTGCCTATAAATCAATATATCTATTCGATTTTCCTAATTATCAGCACTGTTCCAATAGAATTAAAGGTTAAACTACGATACCTTTTCAAGGTTTTATAGCTACCTTTGCAAACCAATTTTTTTTGAAATCCATGAAATTATCTCAGTACAAGTACAATCTTCCACAGGAACTTATTGCTAAGTTCCCATCAGAGAATAGGGATGAGTCGCGTTTAATGGTGATAAATCGTAAAGATCGATCGATTAACCATTTTATGTTTAAAGATCTTATCAATTATTTCGGTGATGGCGATGTGATGGTTTTTAATAACACCAAGGTATTTCCGGCCCGCTTACATGGGAATAAAGAGAAAACAGGTGCCGAAATAGAGGTCTTTTTGCTAAGAGAACTCAATAAAGAGCAGCGCTTATGGGACGTTTTGGTTGACCCTGCCCGAAAAATTAGGATTGGAAATAAACTCTACTTTGGGGAGGATGATGTATTGGTTGCCGAGGTAATTGACAATACAACAAGCAGAGGAAGAACCCTACGTTTTCTGTTCGACGGATCGTACGAGGAGTTTAAGGATACCCTTTACCGACTTGGCGAAACCCCACTTCCAAAGTTTCTGAAAAGAGACGTTGTACCCGAGGACAAGGAGCGATATCAAACAATATTTGCTAAGCACGAAGGAGCAGTTGCAGCACCAACCGCTGGATTGCACTTTAGTCGTGAGCTGCTTAAAAGGCTTGAGATTAAAGGAGTAAATTTTGCAGAGATAACTCTTCACGTTGGCCTTGGAAACTTCCGTAGCGTTGATGTTGAGGATTTAACCAAGCACAAAATGGATTCGGAACAAATAGTTATACCAGAAGATGCTGTAAGGGTTGTTAATGATGCAAAGGAAATAAAAAAGAAAGTTTGCGCTGTAGGAACAACAGTTCTCCGCACCCTTGAAAGCTCTGTTTCAACAGATGGATATCTAAAACCTTTTTCGGGCTGGACTAATAAATTTATTTTTCCACCATATGAGTTTAGTGTTCCCGATGCTATGGTTACTAACTTTCACCTTCCATACTCTACATTACTAATGATGGTTTCAGCATTTGCAGGCTATGATTTTCTTTTCGATGCATACAAAGTTGCCATATCGGAAAAATACAGGTTTGGAACCTATGGCGATGCCATGCTAATAATATAGTAGTTGATAAAACTACAGGTTTAAGGCTATCGAATTTTCGGTAGCCTTTTTGCTTTATTACAAAAATTGAACAAGGGCGGTAAGTATAAGCAGTATAGAGAAGAATAGTTCCGACCAAAATTTGCTCTTTGCAAAAGTAAAGTAGTTTGCAATAACAAATGTTGATGGGATAGCCGCTAAGTAAACTATTTCAATTGAACTGAAGGCTAAAAATAACGCAATTACTGCAGAAAAAAGGCCCATCCATATGAAAAGGCTGTAGTACTTACGGATGTTTATTTTTTGGGTAGGTAGATTCCCTAAAAGGAAAAACAGAGAAATAAGTAGCAGAAAACTAACAAATGAATAGAAAACAGTGAATGCTAATCCGTAGTAGCCAATTATGCCTATTGGAGCTAGAGCGTGAGAAACGATTGTAAAAAGCATTTCTGGAGAACTGTGCCACACAAAATAATAAATTAATGCTAGGAGCCAAGGAGTAATAAAGCCAAATAACACGGTTAGCCACTGCCGTATACCATTGTTATTAAGTATTATAAGTGAAATATAAACCAAGATAATAAAAACCCCCAAAGGCAAGTATATCAAGGATCCAAGTGCAATTAAAAAACTTGCCTTAAAAAATCGGTCTAAAGGGTTCTTATTCTCATACGAAGACAATAGGTTGTCTATTGCCAGAATAAGGAATGGCGATGCAAAAACTGCCGGGTTAATCCGCTGTAATGGTACAAAACTCGATGCAAAAAGGATATAAAGCAAAGCAGGAAGATAGGTTCTGTATTTAATAAGGATATGCTTTGTGTTTAGCTGAATAAGGTATAATGCAGATGCTATTGTAATTATTAATGCTATAATTTTCTCGATTAGAATATTTCCACCCATTAGGTTTTTAATTAATACATAGAGGGGCATTGGGTAACTATCGAAATCGAAACTGAAGAGTTGCGAAGAGAAAATTGATTTCGCCCAGATTAGGAATGACATAGCTATTATTGCAACAAGTATTTCTGGAGTTGAGCTCTTAAAGAATTTCAGCAGCATTATGGTAGTTGGTTTTTTAGAAGATCTTTTCCAATATCGGTACGATAGTATTTCCCATCATAGGTAATTTCTTGTGCATTGCTATATGCAGTTTTAAGCGCGCCTCTTAGGTCTTTCTCGATACCTACAGAGGCCATTACCCTGCCACCAGAGGTAACCAATTTACCGTTAGGACCGATTGCCGTACCGGCATGAAAGGTTATCGCATGGCTATTGCTGTTCGCAAAGGATACTTCTACACCTTTCTTATACACTCCCGGATATCCCTCAGAAACAACTATAACTGCAGCTGTGGTATTATCGTAAAACTCAACCTTTGCATTATGCAGTTCCTGATTTGCTGTTTGCACAAACAATTCAAGTATGTCAGTTTTTAACCTGGGCATTACGGCCTGAGTTTCAGGATCGCCCATTCGCGCATTGTATTCAATTACGTAGGGTTCGCCATTTACGTTCATTATCCCAACAAAAATAAATCCTTTGTAATCAATCCCTTCGCCTGCAAGCCCCTTTATGGTTGGCTTAACTATACACTCTTCAACCTTTAACCTGAAAATTGAATCGAAGAAGGGCACTGGCGAAACAGCACCCATACCACCTGTATTAAGCCCAGTATCGCCATCACCAATCCTTTTGTAATCCTTTGCCTCGGGCAAAATTACGTACGATTTCCCATCGGTTAGTACGAATACCGAAACCTCAATACCATGCAAGAACTCCTCAATTATAACCGTTTTACCAGCCTCGCCAAAAGCGCCATCAAAAAAGTGATTCAGATTTTCTTCGGCTTCGCTTAAACTTTGGCAAATTACCACTCCCTTTCCCGCTGCCAAACCATCAGCTTTAAGAACGTATGGCGATTTTAATTCGCTTAAAAAGCGCATAGCTTCATGCTTATGCTGTGCCTTAAAACTTTGATATCGAGCGGTAGGTATCCCGTGACGAATCATAAATCCTTTTGAAAAATCTTTACTTCCCTCGAGCATTGCGCCTTTTTTAGTTGGGCCAATAACGGGGATGTTTTTTAGCTCATTGTCGGATAGAAAAAAATCGTGGATACCGTTGACTAATGGATCTTCGGGACCAACCACCACCATTGATATGCCAAGTTTAATTACGGTTTGCTTTACCTGTTCAAAATCGTTAGGTGAAATATTGATATTCTCACCAAAATCTTGAGTTCCCGGATTTCCGGGAGCAATATAGAGTTTGCTTAACAGCGGACTTTGGCTAATTTTCCATGCTAATGCATGTTCTCTACCCCCCGATCCAAGTAAAAGGATATTCATGAAGTGCTTGGGTTATTTTTTGTAAAAGTAAGCCATAAGTTTTTATTGGCAAACATTAATTGGCGAAGATTGAGGGATAAAGAAAGAAGGCCTCTGTTTTGCAGAGGCCTTCTTTAAGATGTATTGTAATTTACTGTTCTTTAATCATCTTGTAGATAGCGGTTTTGCCATCATATCCCATTAGTCTAACAATATAAATGCCAGATTTAATGCCTTGTGCATTTACCTTATTAGTTCCATCAGGAGTTGTATCTAAAACTACTTGTCCAGCAATATTCGATACGATAACCCTTTTTACCAACTCAACATTAGTGATGTAGATATAGTTTTTGAATGGGTTAGGATATGTACTTACTGTAAGTAACTGATTTGGATTGATACCCACTCCAATAAGTTGAACAGCAACAGGAACGTCAGCATTATTCACCTCAAACCCATCGGAGTATAGATGATAATCGTTTGCGCTAACCTCAAATGTATATGTTCCGTTTGGTAAACTAATTGTGGCTTCGCCACTGGCATCGGTAACGATTGGATCGTAACCCGAAACCGAAACCTCCGCGCCCTCAATAGCATTAGCGCTGTTGTTGGTTACGGTAAATGTTACTACGTAAGTTTCAGTTGGTACAACAGCGATCTCAAGGGTATTGCTTACGCCCATGCATCCCAATAGGGTTACCCCTACTGAATAGATTCCTTCCTGGGAAGCCAAATAGTTATTGGCATTGGCATCTGTAATTGGATTACTGTTAAGTAGCCACTGGTAGGCATCGGCATCTAAAATATCAACCGTAAAGTTAACGCTTACGCTCTCGCCTTCAGTCCACTCAAGTGGGTCGACGGTGCTTATGGTAGGCACAGGTAATTCGATTTGAATAATTTCGAGCGAATTGCTTATGCCAGAGCATCCATTTTCAGTAACCTCCAATGAGTAAATTCCAATTTCGGTAGCTGTATATGAGGATTCATTTGCTCCAGTAATCACTTCAGTGTTTTTAATCCACTGGTAAGTATCGGCATTTTGAATATTTGACGTAAACTCTACGCTAATATCATCACCTGAGCAAATAGCAAGATTGTCAATTGTTGAAATAGTTGGCTCAGGTATTGGGTTTACGGTAATATCTAAATCAGTAAACTCTTCGCCACATCCATTGTAACCATAGGCAGTTGCCCTAATGGTAAAATCGGCATTGATATTGGTAACCTCTCCCGTGGATGGATCAACCACTGCTGTGCCACTTTCAATTGAGTACACAATTGATTCTGCATTATCGGCAGTGGCTACGTATATTTCAGTTGCTCCAAAGCAAAGCGTTGTAGCTCCGCTGGTGAAGGTTGGGACACCAACATTTGACGTAACAGTTAAGACAATTTCTTCGCTCTCGCCTGTGCAACCTGCGGTATTCATACCCATAGCCCTAACCCGCATGCCATCAATAGGCTCAATAATTGTTAATGTGTTGGTAGTGCTAAAATCGCCTTGAGGTACATCGTTGATGAAGAATTGGTAAAGGAAACCTTCTGAGGCACTGAAAACTACCTCCGTGCCTTCGCATATAATATTGCTTGGGCTAACGTTAAAAGAAAACGATGGGGCGGAGTAATTTGAGGACACATTTACAGCTGAACCAACTGCACAGCCATATTTATCTGTAACTGTGTAAGAGTATGAGCCTATGGTGAGTTCAAATTGGTCTTTGACACCATCGGTAAGCCCATTGCCATCGGAAGTGCTCCAATCGTATTGATACGGTTGCGACCAGCCGTTTACAGAAAGTTGTATTGAACCATCGTTATCGGCAGGGCAAGTAGTTTTTTTAACTATTGAAGTAACATTAAGTGCAAAATCAGGCTCTCCGACTAGAACAGGCATAAGCGTAATCTCTATATCATCACCAGTGTCGCTTGGTGTTCCCATGTCGTCAGTCAGTGTAACAGAATATTCTCCAGCACTAAGGTTTGTTGCAGTAAGAACATCTGTTTGCCCATTGCTCCAAACAATTGTCACACCCCCAGTAACATTTTCAAAATCAACAGTTGCATTTCCATCATTACCCCCTTTACATTTAGGGTTTATGGTTTGTGTAATCCATGCATTAAAGAGATTCTCATCGCCAAGATTAAAACTTGCGTTAGCAATACATCCATTGGCATCCTCAAGGCTAAGAATATAAGTTCCTCCTCTTATGCCAATCAAGTTTTGCACTGATGATGTAAATCCATTGGGCCCCTTCCACGTGAAACTATATGGCTCGACACCATTGTTAACTATAAGATCAATGGATCCATTAGGGTTTAGTGGGTCTGTGTTAGTGTTGTTGATTACAATGCTTCCTTCAAAGTTAATTTTATCGAGTTGGGAAATCTCGAAATTTTCTGAAGCCATGCAGCCATTAGCATCGGTAACAGTAACCGTGTATGAACCTGCTGTTAATGAACTTTGGTTTTGTGCATTAGGAACAAGGCCATATCCATTAGGTGTATCCCAGAAGAATATGTATTCGCCAACTCCTCCAGTAACGGTAAGGCCAATCTGACCATTCTCATTGGCATAACATCCTGCAACATCTGTAACGGTTCCATTAATGTCTATTGGTGCAGGTGCAATAATATGATAAAACTTTGTAACAGATCGGTTCAGATTATCACTAATCATAAATCTATACACTCCACTCTCAAGGTCAGTAAAGTTTAGAACACCTGTGTATGTTCCACTACCAATTATGTTGCCATCAACCTTGTTAAGTACGTAGTTATAAGGTGCTTGCCCACCTCCAAATACTTCAATACTAAGAGTTCCATCCTGGCTGCCTGAGCATGTAGTCTCCGAGATTGTTGGTAGAATATGAATGTTAATGTGTTTGGCGAGGAAGGCATCGTTTGCTAAACCCAATTTTGTAAAGTCAACACCACCAATGTTTAGAATCGGAGATTTAAATATTCCGCCATCAATTCCATTAGCATCAGAAACTAATTGAGAAAAAAAGATTTCCTCATTTGCAATAGCTCCAAGTGCTCTAGAACTTAACAAATTCCCATTAACATCTAAGTTAACAACAAACCCATCACGACCTCCATTGGATTTTAAGGTGTCTGAGGCAGACAAAGGTTCGTTTCCAGCGAATAAATTACCATTAAAAAAACCAGCAGCAGATATTACTTGACTAGAATAGGATAGACCCCACAATCGCTCTTCTCCTAAACCCCCAAAGGTTTTTAACCATAAAGGATCTCCAGAACTACTAAATCCCGATATGTAGCAATCAAAATAACCCTTTGTTTTACTACTTAAATAAGCCTCGGCAGTTTCGCCAGACTGATTTGTAATAAAAATCTCTTTACTAAAACGACCTCCTAGATAACTATTTCCATCCTCATCAACTACAATGTTATTACTAGTCCCTACATCAGAATATTTGTCTAATGCTATTTTAGCCCACTGAAATTCAAAATTATCTGACAACTTAACTATTGCATTTGATTGCCAAGAAGTAGTCGATATAATGTCAACCTGTGGGCTTGTACCTTCAATTAAAATTGATTTTTTAAAATCAAGTGCTAAAAATATACTATTGTTACGCCATTCCAACCCAGCCCCTCTTGAAACTCCATCAGAATTAGTTCCAAATTGAATTGAAGAAACAAAATCCACACCATCATCTGTAATATTTGGTTCAAACTTAGCGACGAAAGCATTACCCCAATTATCTGAACCAACATAATTTAAAGTGCCTTCATTATTTCCTAATACAATTGTGGAACTCCTAAAAAATCCAGTAATGTATACATTTTCAGAATCATCAATTGCAACACCATTTAATCTGTCAATCCCATTCCCATAAGCTATATTTATAGCATAAGTCAAATTGCCATTAGGATCATATTTTGCTAAGAACCCATCAAACCCTGTTGTATTAGTAATAGTTTTGTTGTTTAAATCCTGACTAGTAAATTCACTACTTCCAGCAATTTCACCTACAATATAAATATTGTTATAGTTATCAGTTTTAATCACTTTAACTGTAGTTGGAGAAGACGCTCCCACCTGATTTGCCCAAAGGAGACTCCCATTTTCGTCATATTTTGCAATAAATGCAACTACATTTGTTGAGGATAAGGTTTCAATTGTCCCAACAAATGACAAGTCACCATTAAACCATCCCCCAACAATAAGATTTCCACTACCATCAATGCAGCTTATACGCAACTCTTGCAAATCGGTTGTTGCAGTAATCTGTTTACTCCAATCCACATCTTGCGAATAAACATTTGAAAGAATAAAAATTGAAAGTGCTACAAATATTGTTTTTTTTAAAAAGCCATTTATTGGTTTCATAAAATATGATTTTTAAAATTCCACCCAATTTACACATGTAATTTATCCATAATAATCATACTAATTTAGTTATCTTTATTTTAACCGCAATATTATTTTGACCAAAAGGGCAATCAAATTGATTCTCATTCAGTTCTAATAGATTAAAATTATATTTCCAGTAGTGATTGTAGCATATTTTATATATTTGCATTAATGCAAATTTTATTCGCATTAGAATTTAACAGATATAATTACCCTTTTATATAATTATAAGTTAGTAAATTTTAATGAAACCAATTATTCACATAGGATTTCCCAAAACAGGAACCACCTGGTTTCAAAGGGAATTTTACCCTTATGTATTGCATAGAAAATATCTTGATCACAACAAAATATTTGGCCCCTATGTATTTAATATTTCACCCTTTGATTATTGCTACTCCTCTGAATTGTTGAAAATATTCAGGGACCCCTCAGTTATAATTTGTGATGAAGGCTTGATAGGTTCCAATCCATATGTAAGTAAAGAAATGCTATATAGAGTTAAGAAAATTTTCGAAAACAGTAGTATTATATTATTTATTAGGAACCAAGAGGATATGCTGGTATCAAAATATTCACAATATGTTTTAGGGGCATATGGAACTCAATCAGCACCACGGTACTTTTCCTGGGACCCTGGTTGGAGTAGGCTGCAGAATTTTCAAAAGTTTCATTACGACTATTTAAAATATGATGTTATAATTAATTACTTACACCATATTTTTGGAGAAGATGATGTATATGTATACTTATTTGAAGATTTCAGTGAAAACCCTAAAGAATTTTTACGCCAATTTTCAAAGGAACACGGATTAGACATATCCCTTGAAGGCATTAATTTCTCACCTAACAATACCGGAATGAGGCGTAAACTTATCCCTTTTGTTAGATTCCTGAACATTTTTACTCGATATAAAATACGAGACAAGTATTTTATTATTCATATACCTAGATGGCATTTATTTGCAAAAACAGTTTACACTTATTTGAATAAATTTAAGATATTTGGGTCAAAACCCACTTTAAAACAGTTAGTTGGGAATGAAAAATATAACAGCATTCTTAATGAGTTTAGAAAAAGCAATGCGAACATAGTGGACCGATTTAGTAGAGAAAAATTGATTAAACACAAATATCCATTATAGATTCTCAGATGGTTTTGTAAAACATAAGTTAATCGTTTGTCCGCTTTGCATTTAAACAAAAAACATTGGTTTAAAGATGAATTTAAGAAAACCCGAGTAAAACATAACTATCGTAATTGAAAATCAAATCTAAAATACTAATTGTTACGCCACACCTCAATCCGTTCCCTTCTGGGTCAGGGAGAAACGCTTTAGAATTTTCTATAGAAATTGCTCGGAAGGGATTTCCTGTAAGGATATTAACTTTTAGTGGTAACTCTAGAGTTTCAGTTGCTGGAAACATTTTGTTGCAGGTAAAAGCGATTCCTATATCATTTGGGAATTTACTCGCAAGAAGATTGTCTAGCATTCTGTTGTTGCCGAGATCCTTCTTTTTATTTCTCAACAGTTCTATTATTGTCGTTTTTGGCTCATTCCCTGGTTATCTACTTCTATTATGTCTTGCAAGAATTCTTAATAAAAGAACTGTTTTTAGATCAACACTAAATGGAGCTGATGATATACTCACTTTAAGCCGTAATCAACATTTGAGAAAATTTTTATTGAAGAACATTGATTTGTATTATGCAACAAACCCTCTTTTCAAAAAGAAATATATTAACGTTTTCCCTAACAGAGGCAATAAGATTCTTGAGTTATCATCTGGTGTGAGTTCAAATTGGATTTTCGATGGCAGCAAAAAAACAAAAGATGGAGAACCCATAACTCTTATATCCATAGGGAATCTAATTGACAGGAAAGGATACATACCTGTTTTTAATGCCCTTAGTAAAGTAAGAGTGAACTTTGTATATATTGTTATTGGAGAGTGTAGTCCTTCAGCATTTTTTTCTGATGAAGAAAATAAACAAATTACACACAATCACTCCTATGGTAAAAATATACTGGGAAGTAAGGTTAAGTTTACTGGTTTTGTCGAAAACGTTAAAGACTATTTAGAAAAAGCAGATCTTTTTATTCTAAATTCTACTTATGAAGGTATACCTAACTCTCTACTCCAAGCCATGGCGTGTGGCGTTGTTCCAATAATCAGCAAACTTGATGGTATTTCAGATTATATTGTTAATCACAGAAAAAATGGAATAGTAATTAGTGATGCTATTGAAATACCAAGTTGGATAAATACTTTATTAAATGACACAACATTAATGAGGAATTTATCTGAGGAGTCAAGACAAACTATCATAAATAATCATAGAATGGAACGAGTTGTTAGTACGTTTATAGACCGTATAAATAGGTAAGACAAGGTTACTCCATTATGAAAAGAATACTATTATGCTCAGTATTAACAAAGCCATACTATTCTGGTTCTGGAATTAACATGTTTTCCTTTGCTAAAACCTTACGTAAACTAAATAATAATGTAAGTATCCTGTCATTTAACTGGAATGTCAAAAACCCTATATTTGAGACGATTGAAGATTTAAAAATAATTAGAATCCCAGCATGCACAATAAAAGTTGTCAATGTTTTATTGGTAATACTTTCGTTGCCATACATACTAATACACACAATGCGTTTTGAGATTATAATCATTTACGGTCCATTTATTCCTCAGTTTATGCTAATAGCTATGTTTGCAAAAACATTGGGAATAAAAGTGGTTTTTCAATCAGTAAATCTATCAATGGATGACGTAGATTCTATGCTCAACAAAAACCTAGTAATTAGCAAAATAAATAAGAAAATACTAAAGGGAATATCATTATATCATGCCATAAACAAGACATTTGCTGAGAAATATTTATGCAACTTTCCAGAATACAGCAGTAAGGTATTTCTTTCGTCTCAAGGTGTTGATACAACAAGATTTAAACCTGCAGATTATCAAGAAAAAATTAGACTAAGAGCAAAGCATAACATCTGTGCCCAAAAGAAAGTAATATTATCAGTAGGCAATTTAATAAATCGCAAAGGGTATGGTGAGATATTTGAAGTCTTAAGTATTTTACCTATAGACTATTTGTACATCATAGTTGGCAATTACTCAAATAATAAATATTTCTATTGGCAAAGCCCAAAAGAAATGTTTGGTTTATATCAAAAAGGCAAGGTAATGCTTGGAGACAAGGTTTGGTTTATGGGTGCTATAGAAAATGTTGAAGATGTAATCACTATTGCAGATGTCTTACTAATGAACTCTGAAAGAGAGGGTTTACCCAATTGTCTTCTTGAGGCAATGGCATCTAAGTTACCTTGTGTTTTTAAATCACTTGAGGGGGTTGATGATATGCTAGGTGTAAATGGGCATAACTACATATCCTTTAAAGATAATAAGGGAATGCTTATTGGCTTGACGGACATGCTATCAAAGCCTGAACAATCCAGAGAGATAGCAGAAAATGCATATCAAGAGATTATGGAAAATCACTCTGATTTACTGGTAGCAAGACGTTTATTGGCTAAACTGGATGATGACAAATTATACTGCAAATAGTTTATTGCCTTGAATGGAATCCCTAAAGCCATCCAAAAGAGTTGAAATAACAAATTGTTTGACCTAAGCCATCTCCAATATAGGTAGCTGTCAATAGTCCTCATAGATAGCGTAAATGATGATATCTTGTTTCCCCAAATAGCATAACATTGGTCACTAATATCCTGTAATTTGTTTTTTATAAACCGATAAGACCTTATTTGGGAATGAACTCTGTAATAGGTTAGCGGTTGAGAGATATTATGGGTTTTAAAAGAACTACTTAGCATTTTCGAGAAAATTACATACTCCTCGTAGGGTACGAAATCTTGTTCATAAATAACTTTATCAAAAACCTCTCTTCTTGCAGTATAAGAGGTATTTGCAATTGAAATTACACCTTTTTGAAATCGTTTTAGTATTTCGTTATGCAGAACTGGGGAAAAGGAATGCCCTACAACCCGAGCCCTATGTGAATTGAAGTAATAGGTGTTTGAACCAACAATGTGGATATCGGGGTTGTTTGTGAGATACTCCTTTTCAACCATAATGCGATGAGGATGAAAAAAATCATCGGGATCAATTCTTAGTATGAGGTCTCCAGTGCTTTTTTTAATTCCAATATTTAGTGCATTGGCAAAACCCTGGTTTGAATCTAGTGCGATTAATACAAATTTATAGTTTGCCTTTTTCTTCCATTTTTTTGCTAATAACAAGGAATTATCTGTTGATTTATCGTCCACAAAAACTAGTTCATCTGGTTTTTGGCTGGATTTATCAATACTTTCAAAAAATGTATCTAAATACTTTTGGTTATTGAAGTTTGCAACAACAATAGAAAGTGTTAAGTGTTTATTCATCTTTCCTATTTTAACTTCATAAAGATGCTAATTAAAGAAAATGGTTATCAATCCATTCGTTAACTTTATAACAGAGTAAATTAAGGTCTTGTGTGGTATCGATTGTTAGAACTGGTATTCCAATTTCATTAAACAAAACCGCTTTGCGTTCTGCGTTTTTCATCATTGTTTCAACATCTAGTGTTACTTTTCTATTGAAATGCTGCGAATTGTTATCCTTTATATTTTTTTGAAGAAGCCTTTGCTTTATCGTATCTAGGTTTCCAGTAAGGTAAATAATCCCATGAGGGAATGCCTCTTGACACTTTTCTATGTGAATTTTTTCTATAATAGTATGATTTGTGTGTTGCGTTAGTGATTCATCAAAAAGAACAATTTTGCCTTTACAGCAATCTTGAACCAAGCAAATTTCTTTAATTTGAAGAAGATAATTATGGAATGAATTAAAAGCAATGCTGGTATCTATTTCGGAGTTATTAATTGTTTTTTCAAACTTCAACCTAAATGTCTCCATTAATGGAGATAATAATTCATTATAGTGCTGAGTCGTGTTAAAAAAACGAGTAAAGGTGAAACTCCTTTTACGTAAAGGAAAACTGCGCAACAGGAAAGTTAGAAATATTTTCTTTAAAACTGACTCTTGACTACTGTGAATAACTTTTAATAATGCCTCATAATTAGATACCCATTTTCGATTTCTGCTTTTTTTAACTAATGTAGTTAATAATTTGGTTTTCCCTACACCAGGCGGTCCTATTATGTCTATTCTAATCATACTTTAAGATTTGAAATAATTACAGGATCTTAAAAGAAAGAAACTATTCTCTCACTCCACCACCCCAAATTCCCAGCCCCTTCTCTTTACCTCTTTAAGAAGTTTAACTAGCGCACGTTTCATGTTTTTTTCGGCTTTTTTGGAGTCGTGAAAAACAATGATGGAGCCGGTGCGTAAGTTGTTGAGAACAATTTTTGCACATCGTCTTGGCGTAACCCAGCGGCTATAGTCCATGCTAAGCAGGCTCCACATAATTATTTTGTAACGTTTTTTGAGTATGCGTATCTGCCTAGTTTTAATGCGTCCATAGGGCGGGCGAAAAAGGGTAGAGCCAATAATATCGTTGGCCATATCAACATCCTGAACGTATTGCCCTGTTCCATTCTCCCAACCTTTAATATGGCTATAGCTATGGTTTCCAACGGCATGTCCTTCGGCTTTAATACGCTCAAAAATCTCGGGATGCATTTCAACCTTTTTGCCTAAGCAAAAAAAGGTGGCTTTTGCATTGTGCTGCTTTAGCATATCGAGAACCCAAGGTGTAATTACCTCGGTTGGGCCATCATCAAAAGTTATATATACTTTGTTACTCTCCTCGGGATATCTCCAGATTAGGTCAGGGAAGAAATCGGTAAAAAACTTCGGTGGACTAAGATTAAACATTTTCTAAGCTGTTTCCTAATATGCTAAAAAGTTCCTCTAACTCCGTTTTGTGCTTCCCTTTTTCATAGGTGTTGGCCATGCCATATAACTCTTGCAATATGTATAGGTTCAACTCCAAATCTCTTCTAGTATTTACCGAGAATTTGGCAGGTAGCGATAGGAAATACACCAACTCCTCGGCGCATTGCTCCATATAAACCCTTGAGTACTGTGTGCCCTTTTCAACGCTTCCTGCCTTGTAGTATGACTCAATTAGCGACAGGGTGAAAAAATTGAAAGGCACTGTTTTATAAGGTACTACCTCCATACACTTATCAAGAACTGTTATGGCTGAGTCTGCTTTGCCTTCGGCAATCAAACCCTGTGCCAGTCTCCCAAAAATATTTCTGTAGTTTGAAATTATTCGGTTACTATTCTCGTTGATGTAAACCTTTTCATCGGCAATGCTCCTGTAGTTGTAAACATTCATTAGGTTGTTGTACATCCTTTCGGTATCAACGCTTCCATATCTCCCATTTACTCTGGGCGCATCAATGGGTACAATACGATATGCTAGCCCTTCCATCTGGAAGTATTTATCTAAGTTCTGATAAGTATCGGTGCTAACGGTAATGGCAAAGTAAACAGGCCGCTCCCAGTTGTTGTGCGCCATAAGGTCCATAAGGAATAGGCCATCCTTAAACATGTAGTTGCTTGGTAATCGCCAACTCATTGTATCAACCACTTGGCTTAGCTTATTCGGACTCACAACTTTTTTCTTTTCAATGATTTTTTTATCAACCGGGAGATAAAGATTGCGAGTTGGGAAAAAGTCAATGGTTTGGTCTCGCTCAAACGGCGAACTCATCTTTGTTTCAGGTTTATCGCTTAGCATAAAGTCGACAGCTCTTTTTACGCTAAGTGGTTGGGTAAGCCTATCGGTGGCAAGAACAATATCACGGGTGCCGTTAACATATTGGTCAAGGGTCATGCTAGCAGGTAGCGGGTCCGAATCGTATGCCTTTTGCAGCATCTGGCTAACATACCAATCGGCTCTTAGATAGCTTAGGTTGCTAACCCTAACGTCGGTTCTAAACTCCTCAGCCTCTAGTGCATACCATAGTGGGAAAGTATCATTATCTCCGTAGGTAAATATGATAGCGTTTGGCTCGCATGTTTTTAGTGCATTATAGGCAAAATCGATTGAAATGTAGTTACCTGATCTGTCGTGGTCGTCCCAATTCTCGGCAGCCATAAGCCCTGGCACAAAAACTAATGCAACTATTGATACTACTGCTGCACCTGTTGGTCCACTTAATATTTGCTTAATGGCCTGGTACAGTCCAATTACGCCTAGGCCAATCCAAATGCTAAAGGCATAGAAACTACCAACGTATGCATAGTCGCGTTCGCGGGGTTGGCCAGGAGTTTGGTTTAGGTAAACTACAATTGCAATACCTGTAAGCACAAATAGTAGGGTTACAACCCAAAAATCCTTTTTGTTCTTCATGTAATGAACCCATATGCCAATCAGGCCAAGAATGAACGGCAGCATAAAGTATCGGTTATGGGCTTTCCCCTTTAGGGTAGATGGTAATTCGTGTTGTGGGCCAAGTCTTTGGGAATCAATAAATGAGATTCCGCTTATCCAATTCCCTTTAGTTATTTCACCATTTCCCTGCAAATCATTTTGCCTACCTGCAAAGTTCCACATAAAGTATCGCCAGTACATATGGCCAAATTGGTATGAGAAGAAGAAGCGAAGATTCTCACCAAATGTTGGGACCCGTTTTACCTCTATTTCACCATTTCGGTTGGTTACCCTAACTGGCCGTCCAGTAAAATTACTCCATCTCTTATAGGCATCAATATGCGACGACTCGGAGCTATACATTCTTGGGAAAGGCGTTGTAAAACGGCTATCGAACTCTACTTCAGTTTTGTATGCTGCTACCACATATTTGCCATCCTTCTGAATGTATTGTGGCTTCCCGTTCTTTCGGTCAATAACGGGTGCGTCAAATGTTTGTCCCACAACCAGCGGGCGATCACCGTATTGCTCACGGTTAAGGTAGTATAGCAAAGAGAACATGTTGTTTGGGCTATTCTGATCCATTGGTGGTTTAGCCGAGGAGCGGATAACGATAAGCGCAAATGTGCTATATCCAATTAGTATTACTGCAAAGCTAACCAGTATGGTGTTGAGTATAGGTTTGCTCTTTTTGTGCGAATATATAATGCCCCAAACAATTAATGCAATAATTGCGATGATGTAGAAGAATACTCCAGACTTATAGGGTAATCCAAAACCGTTAACAAATAGTAGTTCAAATTTTGAGGCAAGCACAATAAACCCTTGAACTACACCATACATCATAATTAGTAAAAGCAAAACGCTAATAGCAAGCGCTTTAACAACACCCCATGGCGTAACAGTGTACTTTTTAAAGTAGTAAACCATTACAATGGCAGGAATTGCCAGTAGGTTTAGCAGGTGCACTCCAATTGAAAGCCCCATGAGGTAGGCAATAAATATGAGCCATCGATTTGCGTGAGGCTCATGGGCAACGTTCTCCCATTTAAGTATTGCCCAAAAAACTAACGCAGTAAATAGCGATGAAGTGGCGTAAACCTCAGCTTCAACAGCCGAAAACCAAAAAGAGTCGGAAAATGTATAGGCAAGAGCTCCCACTAATCCTGCTCCAATTATAAGAATAGCTTGTGTATGGGTTATGGTATCGTTCTTAATATCTACCATTTTGCGAGCAAGGTGGGTGATGCTCCAAAACAGGAATAGAATGGTGAATGCACTGGCCAATGCCGAAAGGGTATTGGCAAAAATAGGGATTAGCTCAGTATTTGGGGCCAACATGGTAAAAAATCGCATTAGCAGCATAAAGAAAGGCGCTCCGGGGGGGTGGCCAACCTCCAGTTTAAAACCACTGGCGATAAACTCGCCACAATCCCAAAAACTTGCAGTTGGCTCAATGGTTAAAAGGTAAACAACGGCTGCAATGGCAAAGGCTAACCATCCGAAAAGGATATTTAGTTTTGAAAATTGTGTTTGATTTAGTTGCTGCATGGATATGCGTTTTTTTAAATTTCAGTGGGCAAATGTAATAATTTTTATAACTACATCTATATCAATTACAACTATGTAACGTTCGGTTGAGTTTGATATTATGGTTTCAGCATTTGAAGTTTAACTCCAATGTATCTGTAGGTATTGTATAAGCGAAGTGTTTGCATAACTCCAATTATATTGCGCTTTCGGCATGGGTTAATGGGTATATTCAGCGCTTCGGGTGCAAGTAATTCTATGATTCGGTTGTACAGAACATTGTTGTGTGAATCGCGGAGTTTACGGTCAGTACTTAAGAGTATGGTGAGCAAAAGTCTTGAGTTGAAAGGCGAAACAAATTTTTGCCCCATTGCGCAACCCTCTGTTTTTGCCTTTGCTGCCCAGTTGCCCATTTTTTCTTCCCAGTAAAACATGTCGAGCAAGTTGTAACCATTTGCTTTAAAAAGGTTATTGTTGCTATCAATCCAATTCTGGTATTCGTTTATTACGGCTTTAGCATTTTTATAGCCATTTAAAAAGGCCAGATTTCGAGCCGACGGCTTTTTTAGGTATCCGAAATAGTTCCTGGCAATCTCGCTAATATTCCCATTGATATAAGTGTAATCATGATATATGACACTGGGAATTTTCAAAAATCTTGGAAAATCAATACTGGCTTTATAATCATCAGGGTAAACGGTTTGCTCCTTAGGGATATCGGGGATAATGGTAAACTCTTTATCAAACATTTTGGTTAACTGGCTGGGAATCGTTATGTCGTAGTGCGTATTGTTCATATACGCATGTTTTTGCACAAAGTAAGCGCATGGCAATTCCAAACTTGCAAGAAATAGCACCCTGCTATCGTACCCTGCAGTTACAGCTAGTGCTATTCTTTCCCTATGGGCTATGGCTTTTAAAAAGCCTTTTAGCATTAAACTTGCTCTGCCAGCAACTTCGCTTAGCGATAATTGGTTTAGTGGTTCAAACGGGTAGTTGCGAACGGGCCTCTTGTTTTTTATATCGAGATGATGATTTGGCAGTAAGTGCTTAATATTTTGCACATGGGTTTTATCGCCATAGAAAACTTTTTTGCTCAAAAAACTCTTGGAATTAAAAAAGCAACTTGCTGCTTTATTGGAAGGAGGGGCGGGCTTTTCTATAAGCTCGATTATTTTTGGTTGCGAGCCAAATGTGGTGAAACTATTGTTGTAGTATACTTCGTGCTGTGCGCATGCATCGTTAACAATATGCAATGCATCACTGGAAAGGTAGAACATTATAAACCGCCCTGTATAGCCGGCCAACTCTTCAAGAACTTTATCGAAGGTTGGGTTTTTGACCAGCGAGTTAATAATTTGCTGGTTGGTTTGGAATGGGTTAACCCAATCGTAAACATCACCAATTATATGAAGTTCAAAGTTGTTGCCCTTGGCAAACGCGTAATTTAGTAGAGGGTGAGATAAGAGGGTGTAGTCATCTATCTCCACCAAGTTCCAATCGGGAAGGCTGGGCTCGGGTTTTTGATTTGTAAAAAGAAATTGACCTTGGAATAAGCTCATGGTAATAAATTGGCATTAATATCTTTAAAACTCAGTCCCTTTTACTTTGGGATAATCTAGTGAATAGTGTAAGCCTCGGCTTTCTCGCATCTTTTGCGCATTTTTAATAATTAGGTAGCCAACGTTTATCATGTTTCTAAGTTCACAAAGATTCTGGGTAAGTATCGACTTTTTGTAGAGTTCTTCAGTTTCGCGATATAGGGTTTCAAGCCGTATTAGGGCTCTTTCGAGCCTTAGGTTCGACCGGACAATCCCAACATAGTTACTCATTATCTGCTGCATCTCCTTGTAACTTTGTGTAACTAGCACCATCTCCTCTGGGTGGGTGGTCCCTTCGTAATCCCAATCGGGAATTGAATGGTTGACCTCGATCTCATAAAGGGCCTTATTGGCGCTTTGGAATGACGTTTCAGCATAAACAAGGGCTTCAATAAGCGAGTTTGAGGCAAGCCGGTTGGCGCCATGCAGGCCAGTGGACGAGCATTCACCTATTGCGTAAAGGTGTTTTATTGTGCTTTCGCCGTTCATATCCACTTTTATTCCGCCGCACAGATAGTGCGCTGCAGGAACCACAGGAATCATATCCTTAGTTATGTCAATGCCTATGGTAAGACATTTTTGGTAAATATTTGGGAAATGATTTTTTATGTCAGCAGCATCCTTAAAGGTTGCATCAAGGTAAACAAAATCATCGCCCCGAATCTTCATCTCGTTGTCAATGGCACGGGCCACAATATCGCGCGGGGCAAGTGAACCTCTTTTGTCGTACTTGTACATAAACTCTTTGCCATCGGTTGTTTTTAGAATGGCACCAAACCCGCGCATTGCCTCGGTAATTAAAAATGATGGTCGCTCGCCAGGATTGAAGAGCGATGAGGGGTGAAACTGGATAAACTCCATGTTCTCAATCTCGCCCTTAGCACGGTAAACCATGGCAATGCCATCGCCAGTTGCCACTAACGGATTGGTTGTGGTGTGGTATATATTCCCTATTCCTCCCGTGGCCATTATGGTGGTTTTCGATGTGAATTTTTCTACCTTCTGTGTTTTAAGGTTGAGAACAAATGCGCCAAAGCATGATATATCTGGACTTCCCCTTTTTACCTTCATGCCCAAATGGTGCTGGGTGATAATCTCAACCGCAAAGTAGTTCTCGAAAATTTCTATGTTTTTATGATTTTTTACCTTACAGGTTAGGGCTCGCTGTATCTCATGCCCTGTATTGTCCTTATGGTGCAAAATCCGATGCTCTGAGTGTCCACCCTCTTTTGCCAAATCGTACTGACCCGACTCGTTCCTATCAAATCGAACGCCCCACTGTATCAATTGCTTTATTTGGGTTGGCGCTTCCTCAACAATCATTCTAACAACTTGCTCGTTACATAATCCATCGCCGCAAATTAGCGTATCGTTTATGTGCTTTTCAGCGCTATCGGGGTCGTAGGTTACTGCGGCAATTCCGCCTTGCGCGTAAACGGTGTTTGTCTCGTCAAGGTTTGCCTTGCTTATTATGATAACCGATCCATGCTCGGCGGCTTTAAGTGCAAAACTTAAACCTGCAATGCCGGAGCCAATTACTAAAAAATCGCATGAGTGAGTAGCCATAAAAAGCGTTTTTACAAAGATAAACGATTAGAGCGGGTATATCAACAGAAAGTTATAGGTGATTTTATAAGGGTACTAACTAAGCACCAAGGTAACTAGGATTGGAACAAGTATGCTAAGAATTACCCCGTGAATTAACGAAACCATAGCGTATTCCTTTCCCGAAGCTTTTGTAATAATGGGTAAGGTTGTATCCATGCTAGTTGCGCCCCCCGCTGCTATTGGGGCAAGCTTGCCAAAATAGAGAGCGAATAATGGTGCCGAAAGTAAGGTGATTATCTCTCGCATTATATTTGCCAGCAGGGCAATTACGCCTAGTTCTTCACTCCTTAGCTCTGTTATAAAAATACTGGAAAGACTGTAGTAACCAAACCCATAGCCAACGGCGAGTATATCCGTAAAGGTAAAATTGGGAAGCAAAAGGTAAACTACGAGTGCACCTAACGTGGTACCAATTATTGTAAAAAGAGGCACAAGTGCAACCCTAAAATTAAACCCTCTGAACGCTTTTAGCGAGTTTGGGTCTGCGCCAATACCAATTCCCACTAAAAACATCAGCAGATATAGTGCCCAACTGCTAAAATCATTCTCAATTATTATGATAGGAGCAAAGCTGTAGAAACCAACTAAAACCCCTATGACAAAAAACAGAAGGATTGTAAAACTATTTCGCATGGTCTCTCTCTTTTGGTTTAAACCAAATTCTGTATCCAGCCCATGCGGTAATTAAACTTCCTGCAATTCCCCCAATGGTAATTGCCAGTGCATTTAGGCCAAGGTTAGCCAGATTATCTACAATAATTCTGTTTGAGCCAATGGTAATGCCAAGAAGGAATAGAAGAAGATAGATAGCCCACATGATAAGCTTATCGCTAATTTTAATAATAACTTTTTTGCTGCGGATAAAATACCCAACAACAATTCCCAAAAACATTATTCCTATTACAATAAGCATTTGAGTAGGATTTTAGAATAGGGGAGTAGGATAAATACCCTTTGCAACCAAATTGTTAAGTTTTTCCATAACCATAGGCTTATCGCCAGGGTAGGTTACGCCAAACCACTGCGAGGAGGTGGGCAAAACGTTGCAGGTTGCTTTACCATTTTTTATTAAATGGTTAACAACCGTTGGGATATAGAATTCCGCTTTTGGGTTGGCAAGTGAGCCCCCTAAAAACTCATTTAGCATTGAGTCGATATGCCCAAACAACTTTGGAGTAAACCCCCAGCAGTTCATTGATACTAAAGATTGCTCATCAACGGGGACCATGGCATTGTTCTCATCCATATACTTAACAACCCCATTAATCCGCTCAATCTTTGTACGTTCAACAACATCTTGTAAAAACGATTTGGTGTCAACTTTGCAAACCCCTCTCGAAACGGAACCCTGCTCACTTAGCGTGTTAGCAAGCCTGTAACCAACCATAAAAGAGTCGTTTTGCCCGAGCAATGGGTCAGAGAGTTTTTTAGCTAAAACGTTAAAAGAGTCCTGACCATAAAAATCATCAGCATTAATAACGGCAAAGGGTTCTTTAACCACATCTCGGCAAACCCAAACAGCATGTGCTGTTCCCCATGGTTTTACTCTATCGGCGGGGCAAATCAATCCACCGGGTAGCATGTCGAGTTCCTGAAAAACAATCTCGTAGGGTACTTTCCCCTCAAATCGCTTGCCGAATACCTCTAAAAAATCTTTCTCAATATCTTTACGGACTACAAAAACAATCTTTCCAAATCCAGCCCTAAGAGCATCAAAAACAGAATAATCAATAATGGTTTCGCCATTGGGGCCAACGGCATCAACCTGTTTAAGGCTACCGTATCTGCTACCCATGCCTGCGGCAAGTATAATTAGAGTAGGTTTCATATATCTAAATTTAGGTTTTTATCAGGCTACAAAAATGGATGAAAATGGGGAATAATAAAAATGCCGATGCTTGAACAATTGGATTTATTTTCTCTTTCCCTATCTTTGGACACAAACCCTATTCTGTATGCGAAAAATTTTAGCGTTTTATTTACTTGTTTTTTTAGCTGCCTTTTCAGTTAATGCCCAGGATAAAGATACTACTCAAAGGCAAAGCCTTACACTTATGTTTATTGGCGATGTAATGGGGCATGGCCCTCAAATAAGGAGCGCATACAATAGCGAAACTAAAAGCTACAATTATGATGATGTTTTCTCAAGGGTGTCACCTCTTTTTAGTTTGGCCGATATTACCATTGCCAACCTTGAGGTTACTCTAGCTGGGCAGCCATACATGGGTTATCCGCAGTTTAGCTCGCCCGACGAGTTGGTTGACGGAATTGTGGGAGCTGGGGTTGATGTGTTTGTAACCGCTAATAACCATACCGTTGACAGGGGCAAGCAGGGTATTGTTCGAACAATTGATGTGCTAACCGCAAAGGGAGTTCCCCATGCGGGCTCTTACTACGATGCACAGCATAGGGATACAACCTACCCGCTTATTCTTGAGCAGAATGGAATCCGCCTAGCTCTACTTAATTATACTTATGGAACAAATGGGATTCCTGTACCCAGCCCAACCATTGTGAATTTAATTGATACAGCAGTTATTAGAGCCGATTACGAAAAAGCGAAGAGCTTAAATGTTGATGAGGTGATTGTATGTGTACACTGGGGTAACGAGTATCAGCGTACTCCGGCAATTCAGCAGCAAGCACTCACAAAGTTTATGCACGATATGGGCATAAGAATGGTAATTGGCTCGCACCCTCACGTACTACAGCGAATGGAAGCTTCGCTTGATACCGATACCACTGAGGGGCGTGTTGTGGTTTACTCGCTAGGTAATTTTGTGTCGAACCAACGGCAGCAGTACCGTAACGGAGGAGCAGTTGCTGCTGTAAATATTGTGAAAGAAAATGGTAAAACGCTAATTGCTAATGCTGCACATGCTTTGGTGTGGGTGCATACTCCAATTGTAGATGGCAAAAAGTTATACCGCGTGTTGCCAGTTGCCGAATACGAAAAGCAGACTGATTATTTTAATGAGGAAGATAAGGCGCTATTCGATGAGTTTGCAACAGACTCGCGAGCCCTATACGATAAGGAGAACTACAATTTTCCTGAAATTCTTATGAGGGATACCGAATGGATGATTCCCTGGGAAATAAAGCCAAAAACTACTTTTAATCACTTAACACCAATTTTGCCACAAAGCAGCATTGTGTTTCCAAACAGATTGAGCATACCTTAGTATTTGCTACATTTGGGTTTGATAGTTGGTAAAACAATAATCCCATGGGAGAAAAACTAGAATCGAAGGCTCTTGAGGCTAACCTACAGCAAACTAGCAATGTTGAAATAGTTATTCCTGAGCACCACGCTTGGCTTGTATCCCTTTCTGAAGATCAGTTTGGGATAAACCAACGCGTTGTCGAGTTTATTCGTGAACTTAATCACCCCTATCACAACCTAGGTTTTCTTTGCGATAATTTTAAAAAGATTGCCATTACAGATTTTTGGTTTTATGCCGCTTTGCCTGAAGCGAATAAGGCCCTTGATGTTCTGCTTGATATTCATGAAACCCTTTTATCGGCAAGTAAGAAACCTGAGAATATTGATAGCCTAATTCAATCTCTTGCCATATTTCTAGAAATGGTATGTGCGCTAGAGGTGGAGCATACCCAAGCATTAGATAGAGGGGTTGGTATTCTGGAGAACGCTTTTGCTAAAAAAAAGGAATCAGTTATTAAAAATGCAAATAACCTAAAGAAGAGGTTAGCAGTACTGATAAAAAAAGATTTGCTGGGCGATAGAATATTCGGTTTGTTTAAAAATATAGCCAGTCAAACTATTGATGAATGGCAAAGTGAGTCGAAAATAGATGAGTGGGCAAAGAGCGACGTACGCTTTTTTCCAGAAGAGAATCTTGATGTAATTAATAAGGTAGGGAGCAATTTCTATACTCAGCTAAAGCGACAGGTTACCCTTGCAAAAACATGGGACGATTTTGCGGATAAGGTTTTACTTTTCTCAGATATTGCTGATTATCACAGGGGGATAATTTCAGAGTTTCCCAGCCCCATAAGCCAATTCCATTATATCATTTATCTTCTTCGAATGTCGGTAATGGACCATCAGAGGGAATATTTGATATGGGATTTAAATAAATTGTTAACCAGTATTTTTAGCGATGTTCCTACCAAGGATATACATCAATTTGTTGATGATATTTTTAAACTCTTTGAGGAGTTACTAGATGAGCATAAATCTATTGTTCTCGACTGTATTGCCACAATGGGTAAGGAGTTTGCGCTGTTCTACAATAAGGAATTGCTCTCGCAGTTCGAGGACAATGTTATTCGGATAGGCTTTACGCCGCCGGGCAATACCTTTATGAGTGCCGACTGGCAGCTAAAAGCCGACCCAAACCACCTAAAAAGCATGCGTGTTTGGCTCGACCTGATAGAGGTTGCTCCAAACCGTTTCGAGAAACTTCTACCCGCTTTAATCATCAATTTAAAACTTGGGGGCGTACTTATTTTCGATACCGACCTTTTTCAGCGTAACATATCAAAGTTATTGAACGCCGATATAGCTGGGGTGTTTAAACCTGTAAAGGAACTTTGCAGACTGTTCCCTGTTTTCTTTAATGAGATTGGTGCCGAGGGCGACCTTCGTGATGTGACAACCGAAATTGATACGCTCTCAAATAGGCAGGATAAGCTGATGCACTTTCTGCGGAAACAAATACATATCGATAGCAACAATAAGCATCTTGATTTTCTTCAAGTAATATTGGACTATTGGATAGATGGCGATTTTGAGAAGATTTCGACATTGCTTCCCCCCGATATTAAAGATGCTGTATCGAGTGGCGACCAGTGGGTACTGCCCATGCGTAAACTTATTACCGAGGTTTCCCAGCATCTATCTATATCGCCCAACCAATTGTTAAGCGCAAAAAAGCAAGATATTGACAAAGCAATTGATCAAGTTAAAGATGTTGAAGACTTACACAAAAAGAAATTACAGCTATTTGTACAAGTAGTGCATTTGCTACGCGGCAAGTATTTAGCCGAAACTGCTGACATTGCACATGAAATGCGTATGTGTGGATGTATAGAGAAACAGGCACTTGATGATTATGTAAAAGCAGAGAAAGAGGACGACCAGCTAGTTATGCTGAAAGTTATATATCAGTGCATGACCAACCTGAATACTATAGTTAATAACAAGAAAAAAACCGAAGGGTGGGAGACAATCTACTATAAACGTCACGTGGCATTTGGTATTCCATCGATGTATGGGCAATACCACGAGGAGAAATTTGAGGCATTGGGGCAAATATTTAGGATGGAGATGGCTGCTTCAAAAATTATGCGTCAAATTGTTGGTAGCGTAAACCTATCGTATATAACAGCAAGTACCCTAAAACGTATAGTTGACGTGTTAACGCTATTCTATCAGGGGCTTAACCTCGATGGTATCATCAACAAGGGATTTGAATCGAACTTAAAGATGTTGCGCTTCAGTTTCAGCTCATTCAGCTTTTCACTTAACCAGTACATCAATATTTTTCAGTTTTTGAGCAACTGTGTTAAAGAAATTATTCGCAACTCGTTTTACCGTCGTTTCGATGGCATACTTAAGGATATTGTTCCTAAATATGTAAGCGGAACAGATGAATCAGATAATCAGTTCTTATTTCATAAGCAATCGGAATCGTTTTACCGCGATATGCTGTCGACCTCGTTTCTGCTTCAGGATCTAGATAACTTTATTGCCGAAGTGTTAAATAGCCTAAACGATATGGCTGATCTTTATTCTGAAAAAACGCTAAGGGATATTATGGATTTTGATGATCAAATGATGATTACATCTTTAAGTAAACCAAGTCCCAAACTCGATAACAAAGTTTTCTTAGGCTCAAAGGGCTACTTCTTAAAGAGCATTTATCAGAAAAAATTCCCTGTGCCCCCAGGCTTTATTCTTACCACGGAGTTATTCCGTAGGCGCGATACTGTAATGGAATACAAGCCTTTAAAGATTGATTTTGAAAAAGCGGTTAAGGAATATCTAAGCAAGATTGAGCGGATTGTGAATAAAAAGTTTGGCGATATTAAAAACCCACTACTGCTATCGGTTAGGTCGGGCGCACCCATATCAATGCCTGGTGCAATGAATACTTTTCTGAATGTGGGAATGAACGATAGAATTACCGAATCGCTTAGCCAAATGCCAAACATGGCTTGGACCGCATGGGATTGTTATAGGCGATTTTTACAATCGTGGGGGCAAGCTTTTGGCATTGATCGAACAACTTTCGATAACATAGTTACAAAGCATCAGAATAGGCTAGGAGCTGAGATCAAGGATTCTTTTGATCCTGAGCAGATGCGCGAAATAGCTTTAGAATATAAAGCACTACTTATAAAGCGGAGCATTCCATTGTACGACAATGTTTACGAGCAACTTTTTGCTGCAATTAATATTGTATTCGAAAGTTGGGATGGAGAAAGAGCCCAACTTTACCGTAAGCATCTGCAGATTGCTGATGAATGGGGAACCGCTGTAATTATTCAATGTATGGTTCTAGGAAACCTTCATCGTTCATCCGGAACGGGCGTGGTTTTTACCTACGATGCTACAACTGAAAACCCTGGGTTGAGGCTGAATGGAGATTATTCACTGCTGAGTCAAGGCGATGATGTGGTTGGAGGGATAACCAATGTGCTGCCAATTTCTGAGCATCAGGTTCGGGGACAGAAAGGATCGAAAAACAAATCGCTACAATCACAGCTGCCAAGAACATACCAGCATTTGTTTCAGCTTGCCGATAGGTTGGTAAACGAGTTGCATCTTGGCCATCAGGAAATTGAGTTTACTTTCGAATCGGATAACCCTTACGATTTGTATGTTCTACAAACCCGTGACCAGCAGATATATAAGCCCGAGGTTAAGATTATGTACCAAACGCCCCCGCCCCGAGCCAAGTTAATGGGCAAGGGTATTCCAATTGGGGCATCAATACTAAATGGCTTAGTTGTTTTCGATCACTCAGATTTAGCAAAACAGAAAGAACTTAATCCCCAAGGTAAATTCATCTATGTAAACTCAGATACCACCCCCGACGACCTTCCAATTGTTTTTGAGTGTGATGGTCTAATTACTTCGCGCGGAGGGGCAACCTCGCATGCAGCAGTTACTGCTGGTAGGCTTGGGAAAGTTTGCGTGGTAAGCTGCAACGATATGGTTGTTTTTAGCAATAAAAAGATGTGCACCTTTGGTAAAACCAACATCACTTCGGGCGATGCCCTATCGGTTGATGCCCATACGGGGAGCATTTACGTTGGGCATTACGATTTACAGCAGGAATAGAGACAGAACACTTTAGTGTTCTTAGACACTCTTTTTTTAGCATAGAATAAGTTTCATAATGCTAAATTTGTGACCTAAATATGCTTCAATGAATAAGGTAAGAATTGGGATTAACGGATTTGGACGGATTGGTAAGATGTTCTTTAGGTTACTGGCTCATCATCCAGAAATTGACTTGGTAGGAATAAATGACCTAATGGACGATGAGATGCTTCTTTATCTCCTAAGGTACGATACCGTTCATGGCAGATTTAATAAAGAGGTAAAGATTATTGATAACAAATTGCACATCAACGGATCAAAAGTAATTATTGGGCATTACGAAAACCCGTCGCAAATACCTTGGAAAGAATGGGGGGTTGATATAGTTTTGGAATCGTCGGGGTATTTTACAACACGACAAAGCCTTCAACAGCATATCGATGCAGGGGCAAAGAGGGTAATCCTTTCAAGCCCACCCTCCGATATGCTTGATTATACCGTGGTGATAGGGGTAAACGAAGAGCAGTTACTCCCTCAGCACAAAATAGTTTCCAATGCTAGTTGTACAGCCAACTGTGTTACACCAATTTTACATTTGCTAAACAAGGAGATTGGCATTGAATCAGCCTTTTTAAATACTGTTCATCCCTATACCAACAATCAGCGTATAATTGATTCACCTCACCATGATTTTCGCAGATCGCGCGCATCGGCCAATAATATTATCCCAACTTCAACCAGTGCAATCCGAGCAATACATACTATTATTCCTGAACTACAGAATAAGTTTAATGGGATTTCAACTCGCGTTCCTGTTGTTTGCGGTGCACTTTCAGAGTTGGTTATCACTTTCCCTGAAAAGGTTACTGCACTTTCAATAAACAGCCTAGTTCAGCAATATGCAAAGGGTAGCATGAGTAACATCCTTGAGTATGCAACCGACCCCATTGTTTCTAGCGATGTAATTGGTAGCAAATACTCCTGCATTTTCGACTCGTTGGCAACTAAAGTAGTAAGCAACAATACGGCTCAAATTATTCTTTGGTACGACAATGAAATTGGTTACTCCAATCGGCTGGTCGATTTGGTGTTGATTATGGCAAGCCAAATGGATTGACTTTGTCTTTAGATGTTAATTAACACGCATCAATCTTTTGTTTGAGCAAAAAAATGATGGATATTTGAATTTAAATCTAATCTCATTATAATCTAACTAATCCCATAGAATTATGGAGCCAGTAGTCAAAGGAAAGAATTACCTTGGAATCAATAGCTTAGGCCGTATTGGCAAGCTAATGGTTTGGAACCAATTGGTTAATCGAAATTTCGATGGCGTGGTGGTGAACCTAGGTCGCGAGGTGGGCAAAAAGCCTGAGGATATGATTTGTGCACTTGAGTCGGATACTACCTACGGCCGACTTGAGCATTTTCTGTATGGCCACACTGGCAAAAAGATAACATTTAAGTTAGTAGATGCCGAAAACTTTGTTTTCGATATCGATGGGATGTATGTTAAGATACTTACTAAGGAGCGCAACCCTAAGAATATTCCTTGGGCCAAGGAAGGGGTGCAAATTGTGGTAGACTGTACCGGCCAATTCCTCGATCCAACTACCGATGTAGACTCTGGGAGAGGAAGCCTTCGAGGGCACTTAATGGGAGGAGCAAAAAAGGTGGTAGCATCGGCACCCTTCAAAATTAAGGACTCATCGAAAAAAATGCCCGACGATAGCCTTATGATGGTCTATGGTATTAACCATATGAACTTTGATCCGCTTAAGCATCATGTAGTTTCAGCAGCTAGTTGCACCACTACCGGTTTGGCGCATATGATTAAGCCACTGCTTGAGAATTCAGCAACTTCAAAAATTCTTACAGCCTCAATGTCAACAGTTCATGCTGCTACCAACACCCAATCGGTACTCGATACAATACCAAGCATGGGCACATCCGATTTGCGTAAAACACGTTCAGTACTCAACAATATCATACTTTCAACCACTGGTGCAGCCAAAGCGTTGGATTCAATTATTCCCGAAATTCAGGAGATTGGCTTTATGGCCGACTCGGTTCGAATTCCTACAAGCACTGTATCGCTCATTACGCTCAACCTAACGTTTTATAGCGAGATTGATGCAAAGGGCAATCCAACCATTAACCGCAACGTGATTAACAATATCTACAAAGATGCAGCAGCAGGTGCACAGCGCGATATGGTTGTTTTTTCCGAAAGACAAAATGTATCGTCAGATTTGATTGGCTATAAGGCTGCTGCAGTTATTGAGGGTCACGAAACGCATACGCGTACAGGTTTTATTAAATTACCTGTTGAGTCTCTTGCCAAATATGGAGTGCAGGCAAACAGTGAGATAAACATCCCTGTTACCCACCTAAAGGTTTTTGGTTGGTATGATAATGAGTATGGCAGTTATGTGAACTTCCTTACAAAGTTGGTATGTCATGTAAATGCATCGCTTAGGTAAACTACTTTTTGTGTATAAAATAAGCACCCCCAAAGGGGTGTTTTTTTTTCACTCGTGTGATGTAAATTTTCTATAATAGAAAGGCAGCTGCTGGTTTTTGTTTTAATTACGCTATTTTTGCAGATGTTTTCATAATCAACCATTAAACAATTTATTCAAAACATAAAAGCGTTTCACAATGAA
>Ga0265295_1001470_pt1 | contig 41297 bp, 34 predicted proteins | sample Munlansysbiofilm_FD_192503 | JGI IMG/M metagenome (GOLD analysis project Ga0265295, IMG submission 192503) | Leachate microbial communities from a municipal landfill in Southern Ontario, Canada - Methane capture system biofilm | ecosystem: Engineered > Solid waste > Landfill > Unclassified ... | reverse complement strand
GCAGGCTGGAAGTCTTTTATAAAGACACTCTATTGGAAAAGAAGTACTATGCGGACTTCCTGTGCTATGATAAGATCATACTGGAACTCAAAGTCTGTAAAGACCTTGCTCCTCAGCACACAGCCCAGGCCTTGAACTACCTATCCGCTATGAAGCTAAACCTTGCCCTACTTGTAAACTTTGGCTCCAGCAGACTCCAATGGAAACGAATAATTCAGACCTAAGTCACCCTCTCCCTTAATTGACCGTAAGCTATTTGTGTACATTTGTGGTCTTTTATTTGTGTTTATTTGTGGGAGTAGTTTTCTGTTTCTGAATGTAAGATAAAACTAAAGGAAAAACTATGAAAGGCATTATCTTAGCCGGCGGAGCCGGTACCCGTTTACATCCCCTGACAATAGCCGTAAGCAAACAGCTCATGCCGGTTTACGACAAACCGATGATCTATTACCCTTTATCTACTCTCATGCTTTCGGGCATCCGGGAAGTGCTGATCATCACCACTCCGGAAGATCAGGCTGGTTTTCAGAAGCTTCTGGGTGATGGCACTCAACTGGGTATGCGTTTTGAATACAAGGCGCAAGAAGTGCCCAATGGGCTGGCTCAAGCTTTTGTGATAGGTGCAGATTTTGTGGGAGCCGATAGCGTGTGTCTGATTTTGGGTGATAACATATTTTATGGGGCAGATTTGTCGAGCAGATTACAGGGTTGTACCTCTCCGGATGGTGCTATCATCACGGCCTATCCTGTGCATGATCCACAGCGTTATGGTGTGGTGGAGTTTGATGCAAATAATAAAGCCATCAGCATTGAGGAAAAACCCAAACAGCCCAAATCAAATTATGCAGTTCCAGGTTTGTACTATTATGATAATAGCGTAATCAAGATAGCTCATGAAATCAAGCCTTCTGCCCGGGGTGAATATGAAATCACGGATGTAAACCGAGTCTATCTGGAGCAAGGTAACCTCAAAGTGATGGTCTTTGGTCGTGGTACTGCATGGTTGGATACTGGTACCTTCGATTCCCTTACCCAGGCTTCCCAGTTTGTGGAAGTAATCCAGAGTCGTCAGGGTCTCAAAATCAGCTGCATTGAAGAAATTGCTTACAGGAAAGGCTTCATTGATAAAGACCAACTCTGCAAACTGGCAGAGCCAATTAGGAAAAGTGGATATGGCGAATACCTGCTGAAGCTAATTGAAAGTTGATAATCGGTGGAATGATGAATCCTTATGAGCTTTCCAGCAGATACGATCTCACAGTCCAGAAAGATTTATTGTCGCGGAATAACAATACTACGATTTGACTTGGATGGTAAGATGAAGGAAAGGGAAAAGATTAAAAATAAGTACTATTTACCAAGTCTTGTTACTAAGGAAGTTGGGAGATTCTTATTTTATTGGCGGAGTCAATACTGGACGAGGCAGCAAATTGAAGACTACCAAAATAAAAGACTGATTGAAATTGTGAGATTTGCTGGCAAGAATGTGCCATACTATCGCGACTTATTCAAGCAAATAGGATTCGATACTCTCAGTTTTCGAGGCATAGAGGACATCAATCGGATTCCTTTGCTCGATAAAGAGGTCATCAGAACAAGAGGAGAAGAACTGCTTGCAGATGATGCATTACTCCGCAGCCATCGAGCAATAAAAACAAGTGGATCTACAGGCACACCCTTGAACTTGGTTATTGATCAAAATAGTAGAGCGAATAAATCAGCAGCTTTTGTGAGAGCTATGTTTTGGGCTGGATACTACCCCTATAGAAAGCGGTTTTTAATCAAGGGGCTATCAGAGTCCAAAATAACTGATTATGGATTTGATAGGTCTCAAAACCTCATTTTCCTGAATTGCAGCCGATTAACCAAGCATAACTGTATTAAGGTCGCCGAATTAATCAACAAACATAAACCTTCATTTTACGAAGGTTATGCAAGGTCTTTCATAGATTTCTTTAACATCGTCACCGAAAATGGTATTAGTCTGCCAAAACCAGCAAGCATATTTTGTTATGGAGAAACTATCACTCCAGCAATTAGAAATTTTATTGAAACTAACTACGAAACACAGTTGTATGATCATTATGGCAACACAGAAACGACAGCCTGTATTGATCAACTGCCAGATAGAAATCAGTATCTAATGGAGGATTTCTTTTATCCTGAAATCCTCACTGCAGAAGGAAATATAGAGGATTCTGGATACGGTGAATTAGTTAGCACTGGGTTTTATAACTATGCAATGCCGTTCATCCGATACAAGACAAGGGACTATGTGAAAGTAAATCTATCGGTCAAAAACAGCAGATATAGCTTTAGACAGGTCGATTTCATTGAAGGAAGAATGGATGATTGCATCCTTCTGCCAGATGGGAGAAAAATATATTTTGCTGAAGGAGCTATAGGTTATGCTAATGGAGTAATCACGGCTCAGATGATCCAAGATGCAAAAGACCATCTAATCATTAACCTTGTCGTTGACAATAGATTCACGATGGATCAATGTTCCGAGATCGAAAAAGGCTTGCATAAGCGGATAGGAGATTCACTTAAAATAAGTTTTAAGCTTGTGGATGAACTCGAGAAAAAACAATCAGGGAAAGTACCATTTATTGTAAATAGGATTGGAGCTGAAACAGATGACTAAAAATAAATTCGCTGCACGCCGCATACTGATTGCGGTGCTTATAGCTGGGCTGGTGGGGCTACTATCTCTGCTGGTCGTCCGTCACTTCTACACTATACAAAGACAGGCTATACCACGTTGGGCAATTGGCAGATACGTTTTTGACAATCAGTTCAAGGTCACTGCTGATCAACCCAATCCAGTTTTTTCAATAAAAGATCTGCAAGGCGTGGAAGCAGAGTTTGTGGCCGATCCATTTGTCTTTCAAACTGCTGACAGTTTGTATTTATTCTACGAAATGGGCTTGAAACGCGAATACAATGGATGGACAGGAGTTATTGCCCTAGCATCAAGTAAGGAAGGGGTAAAGTGGAATGACCTGGGGGTTGTGTTACGTGATTCAGTTATAATCTCATTTCCTGTCGTATATGAGATCGACAATGATTATTATATGACAATTGAAGGTGCTGCTGCGAATAATCTGCGTCTTTTCAAAGCGACCAATTTCCCCACGGCTTGGGTATGTGTGGATACGCTGTTGACAGGAAAATGGAGCGATCCCGTGATTCATGAACATCAAGGGTTTTACTATCTCTTTACTTCCAAACCCAGCTATCATGATTTGCACCTCTTTTATTCAGATAACTTCTTTGGTCCATATGTGGAGCATCCCAGTAGTCCGATAGTCAAAGACAATCCCTCCCAAGGAAGGAACGCCGGGAAAATTTTCAAAATGGGTGAGGATTTGTATCGGCCGGTGCAGGATTGTTCTCGTATTTATGGAGAAAAGGTAAGAATGATGAAGGTCCAGACTCTAAGTACCTCAGATTACTCAGAGACTGAAGCACTTAAGTCTCCGATTTTGGCAGGAAGCGGTAGTGGCTGGAACAAAAAGAAAATGCACACTTTCAACGCCTTTAACATGGGACATAATGGCTTTTCTGTTATCACCGACGGTACCCCTGTTAATTATGAATATAGAATCAAACTTTTAAAAAGGAAAAGATGATGAAGACCGTCGGCTTTCTTTCCATGCGTTTTGAGGAGAATGAAAAGAGAGATTTCAGACCAGTTTTTTTTAAAAGATTGGCATCTCTTGAGAATACATTTATTTTAGAAAACTCATACGGCTCCAAACTTGGCTATGCTGAGAGTGACTATCTTATACCTAATAAACATATTAGGTTTTGCGATAGAGACACGGTATTGAACGCTGACAGTGTTGTCTCCATCAGAACCCCGGATTTTGAACAACTCGGAAAGATCAAGTCAGGAGCATTACTGTTTTCCATGTTGCATTATCTCACTCGTGGCAGGCGCAATGAGTTTTTGACTAATAAACGAGTAAGAATGCTCTCTATGGATTCTGTTGTGGATGATTTCGGCAAGCGCATGATAGAAGATTTTCCCGGGACAGTTGAAAATGCTTTCAATGCAGGATACGCTGTTTTATTAGGATATAGCAACCCTAGTTTGCTACGAGTCTTGATACTTGGTTCGGGCGAGATTGGAAAAATATCTGCTAATATAGCAATCAAGCGCGCTCCTGTTCCTGTGATTGCAACTGTCATAGGTAGATCTGTTACTCAAGACGACGGAATCATGAATGAAATGCTATCAAAAACAGATGTCTTGGTTGATGCAAGCAAACGACATTTACCTCATAAAAGCATAATCAGTAATGAGCAACTGGGTACTCTTCCAGAAGATGCGCTGATTATTGATTTGTCTGCCGATGATTATGATACAAATGTATCGCCAATACAGGTCAAGGGTATTGAGGGTATTCCTACGGGTAATCTTGATAAATATATCTTCTTTCCAGATGATCCAGCCTATGACAGCATCCCTGTCCAACTGCGGACGATTAACAGGAGAACCTTGCTTAGTTGCAACGCCTGGCCTGGGGTGGACCCAATTCGCTGTCTGAACAGATATGAATTGCAAATGGACCCGTTTATTCGATTGATTGCCGGTGATTCTTGTGAGTTTTCATTGAATTCTGAAAATCCTTACGAGAGGGCTCTAGCCAGAGGTTCATACGCTCACTTCCTGCAACAGCAGGTAATTATTACTCCTTGACCCGGATTGTAACTGGCGCATATTTTAGCCTGTGCTTGAGTTTGGTGTATACATCTCTTGTGTTAGGTATTGGAGGTTTCAGTGATCAATAAAAATAAGGGATTAGCGATACTTGGATAGAAAATTCATACAAACGAATGCATTATTGTGTCGGCTTTAAACAAGACGTTTTTGAGTAATGTGGCGATCGTATCATTCGGGCCAATATTTGCTTCAGTTTTGGGATTCTTTGCAGAACCTTGGATAGCAAGGTATTGGGACCCCAGGATATGGGGCATCGGCTCATATTACAATTCTATAATCAACGCAGTGTCTGTTCTTCTTTTTTTAAGGTACAATTTTGCCATCGTGCAAGCCAAAGATAAGGATGAGGCGCATAATATCCTGGCACTTTGCTTGGTTTTGTTCATTGTCCTCTTGCTTATTTTGGTCCCTCTATACGATATTCTTGTTAGATCAGGGTCGAATGATTTTCCTTTCGCTAAATATAAAGCCTTGATTTTCCTTTCTTCAGCATTTGCTGCCTTATCAGTTTTATTTAGATTCTGGTATTCAGGGCAAAAGAAGTTTATCGTAATATCGGCATCCATGATGATAATGTCTCTTTCTAATACAATATTGCTTCTGGTTTTTGGAGCTTTGGGTAAAGTATCTGAGGCAAATATGATCAACATCAGGGTCTTTTCAACTTCATTGGTCGGAGTATCTCTGATGCTGCCTTATCTTTTCAAAGAGTTCCGAGAGACCATCAAGGTAGTGTCCCTAAAAAGAATAATTGAGGTAGCGAAAAGGCATTACAGATATCCCCTGTATGAATTTTGGGGATTTGCGGCAGGTACGATAGCTTTCAGTCTTCCGGTTATTTTGGTTACCAAATATTGGGGACAGGAAATGAATGGACTGTATTCAAAATCTTATAACTTACTTTACATGATGGTTATCTTAGTCGGTAATTCCGTCAATAGAGTTCTTCACAAAGAAGTGGCAGATATTCTAAATAGTAAGGGAGATGCAGCAGAACTTTTGCGCCAAACTTGTATGGGAATCTTAAAATTTACTCTTTTGCCCACTTTGTTCCTGGTGTTGCTCGGTCCAGAGTTTTTTACGATTCTTTTGGGTCAGAGATGGGAACTATCCGGGGTCTTTGCACAGTATTTGTCTATATGGACTCTTGCGATATTGGTCTCAACAGCTTTCAGCCCACTATTCGGGCTCTATAATAAACAAAAACAATCATCTGTTTTCGCTGTTCTTTCACTGATCATTATGGCGGCAATCCTGGTTTTTATGGGTAGAAGACAAACAGATATTGTCCTGACAATGGCTGTATTTGCAACAGTAAACTTCCTTGTTTTGATGTTGAAAAGTGCTTACATCTTAAATGTGGCAAAAGTGCAGATGAGCAGGCTATACAAAGCAGCAGCACAGCTAGTTTTACAGATGATACCATTTGCGCTTGTGATGATTATCCTTAAACAATTTGTGAAACTGGGTCCTCTGTCCCTTCTGGCATTTGGTGGCGTGCTAAGCATGCCGTATCTGTATCTGTTTTATATCAGGAAGTCAGCGATGCTAAATATCGCAACAGGAATTGTCTCCAGAAAGCTGAATGACCGTAAATCCAACAAGGTAAAATAGCTCTATGAATAAGATCTTACTACTCTCGACCCTGGGCAATGATCCTCATACCGAAGGTTTACATAAGGTAAAGCGGATAGCAGACAAGCTTGGGATAAACACAGTGATATTGCCACCAGCAGATGATGTGGCGGCATTGATACAATCCATCAAAAGCATTAAACCCCAATTTTTGGGGATAAGCTACCGTTTGAGCCCTGAGATTGGGATAGACCTGTTTCGCAGGCTGATGGCAGAGCTGAGCAAAAATGGTTTGGTGGGAACAAAGCGTAGTGGTGAGCTAAGGCTGGGCTTTGCGGGATTACCCAAAACGATATCTGCCTTCTTTGAAATATCCCGTTCGTTTGAGAGTCCTGTATTCCTGTTTTCTCAGACCCGGACAGCGATGGAAAATGTTCAGATGGTTCTGGACTTCCTGAGTGTAAAAGGAACAAGGGGACAAAAGGTATGGGAGGAGCTGAGGCAGGAACTGGAGCCGCCGGGAATCAAAGAATTGGATGCGATAGCAGAACATGTGGTAAAAAGTGATTATCACAAGGAAGCTCCTCTGGCCGTGCCTTCACAGCGTGGGCAGGATTCTCTGAGGATAAGGGCTCTGGAATCTTCCTTGCCCTTGATCCGCACACATTTTGGCATACCCTCAGCCTCTATCCAGCCTACGATAGATGGCATTATCAAATTGGCCGAAGCTGGGGCTGTGGACGAAGTATCTCTGGGATCATCCGATCTTTCCCAAAGATATTATGGAAAAGCCGAAGAGTTTGAAAAAAGAAAGAATGATGGCGGCGTGCCCTATAAGGACAAGAATGAGCTTAGGCTCTTGTATCTGGCGACGCGCAGGGGTAATTTCCCCGCAATCAAACCCTATGCACATGTAAGCGGTATAGAGAGCTTTATAGACGATTGTGTGGAAGTGGGCATGCTGAAGGGTGCGCATCAAGCTATTCCCCTGTTTTGGTTCAACGAACTGGATGGAAGAGGTGAGACGCAGTTGGAGGATTCCATCCGTGAACACATCAGAGCAGTAAAAAAGCTGGCAGCTTTGGGAATACCTGTGGAGATGAATGATCCCAATCAATGGTCATCAAGATGGGCACACGATACTGTGATAGCTGCAGACTATGGCCTCATCTCTGCAGTGATGGCAAATGCCGGAGTGCGGGAGATGATTTTTCAGTTCCAATTCAATAAACCAAGTGAAACAGGCGATTTTGCGGATTTGGCAAAGATGACGGCCGGATTGGAGCTCATCCATAGAGTTACAGATAGTGCGCAAGTAAAACCGTTTATTTTAAGAGAAACCCGCACAGGAATTGAGCATTTGAGTCCTATGCCGGAAAAAGCCAGGATTCAACTTGCGAGATCGACCCTGCTGCAAATGATGATATCGCCCCAGATAATCCACCTGGTAAGCTATTGTGAGGCAAATCATGCAGCTACCCCTGATGACGTAATAGAAAGCTCCCAGATAGTTCGCAGAGCGGTGAGACTCTTTAGAGAGAATCAACCTGATCTGCAGAAATATCTGAATTGTGACATAGTTTCTGAACGCAGGAAGTATTTGGTGGAAGAAGCCAGCTATCTGCTGAGACAAATCCAGATCTTGGGAAATCCTCTGCTTTCTATAGACAGTACGCTTGATTACAGAAGTCTGGCAGATCCTGAAAGTATCATAAGAGCAATAAAGGAAAGGTATATGACGGCACCGGGGATTGTCCATCCAAAGTATAAATGTGAGCGTATGATTACCAAACCCGGCAAGTATGGATTTTTTGATGTGGTGGATTTTAAGGATAATAGCAGGATCATCCGGGAAGCGGAAAGATTGAGTCAGATCGCCTTGCAAGACAGGTCAGAATGAATAAAATACCGGTAGTGGCAATTCGGTCAAACGACAATTGTTTTTTGGATATTCTTCGCTGTTGTGGGACAGCGGGTATTCCTGTGGTTCCCGTAGTCTTTACCTGGGCGACTGCAGGACCCTGGTACTCTGAATATTCCCGTTATTATTGCAATCCGGTTAAGATATGCAATCCTGCTGAAGATGAGCAGGCATCTATTGCTGGTCTGCTTGACCTGGGCAAAAAGCTTTTTTCCGATTTTGGACAGCGGGTTGTAATAATTCCTTCCAGTGACACTTCACATGTGTTGATTCAGAAGCATTTTGAGGAGTTAAATCCATATTATCTCCAAATGGGAGCTGCGGATTTTAGCAATGATGTGTATGCTATAGCCAGCAAGGATATCTTTTGTGCCAGATTGAGCGATGCCGGTATCGGTATTCCGGACAGCTATCCCTGTCTTTGCGCAGATGACATCCCACAGATAGTGGATGCAGTAAGCTATCCTTGTATATATAAGCCGGTTTTGAAAGATACCAGCAACACCTTTTACACAGCGCACCAGGGATTGAAGGCAGTGGAATGCTCAGATAAGGAAATGCTTGGCAGGCTGCTATTGAAAGAGATGAAAGCCGGATTTCGCTTGATAGTTCAGGAGAAAATAGTATTTACAAATCGAGCTGACGAGTATTCCTGTTATGTATATTCCGATGCAGTACAGAAAGTACGGATGATAAGTGGACAATACAAGCTTGATGAGTATCCCAAGCCTTACGGAACGGGGTTCATCAGTAAGTTCCATGCAGATCCGGAAGTATTTGCCATTGCGGAAAAAGTGGTGCAGGTCTTGAAGTGGAGAGGGTTCATCGGAATAGAATTCATGAGGGATATAAAAGATGGTAAATGGAAGATCATTGAAGCAAACCTCCGTCCCTGGTTGTCCATCTATTTTCAAGCGAGCCAGGGTTTTAACTATATAGACTATTTCTACAAGGATGCCTGCGGGAAATTAGACAGTAGTTTGGAAGCTAAAACAGGCCACAGCGACGCTGAAAACCCTGTTTTTAGAATAAACTTTGGAGTATTTTGGAACAAAATCAGCAACAGCTCCTCCGCCACAAGCCTTCAATCTGCTTTACATGAATGGTTTAAGGAGCATCAAGGTAGCTATGTGTTTACGAATTATGCAGATCACGATCCACAACCTGGAATCAAAGAGATCGAAAGAATGATTCTCAAAGAGGACGAACCCAATAAGGGTATCCTTATGTTGTTGCTGGCTTTTATGAAACAAAATGATAGTGAATCAAGGCAGGTTTGAAGTGGATAGGCCGATGTATTCAGTAGTAGTACCTGCTTATAGATCATCCGATACTCTTGGAGAATTGTGTGCGCGCTTGATACAGGTGTTTGAGACCCAGATAAAACAGAGTTTTGAGATTGTCCTCGTGAACGATTCCTCTCCGGATAGCACTTGGGATAAAATGAAGGAATTGCACGGGCAAGATTCCAGGATCAAGGCGATCAATCTCACGAAAAACTTCGGTCAGCACAGTGCTACTATCTGTGGATTCAGCTTTGCTACGGGGGATTTTATCATCACGATGGATGATGATCTGCAACACCCTCCGGAAGAGGTTCCAGCACTTGTTCAGGGTATGCAGGAGAATCCCCAGGCGGATGTGGTGATGGGGAACTATATAGGCAAGAAGCATTCCTTGGTGCGCAATCTTGGAACCCGGACTATGAATAGGATCACATCCTATATCTCAGGTAAGGATCCGAAATTGCATCTGACAAGCTTTAGATTGCTCCGCTGTAGTATTGCGAAAGAAATGTTGAACATAGAGGATGATAGGCCACGTTTGGGGTATATGATACTTAGATTGACAAACAAGATAGTAAATGTGGATGTAAAGCATGATAGCCGCACGGTCGGAGAAAGTGGTTACTCCATGGGGAGATTGATCAAAGATCTGGTGAATAACATTATGAATAACTCCTCGTTGCCCTTGAAGGCCATAAGTCTGATTGGTTTTTTTAGTGCTATCCTGAGTTTTCTGCTTGCTATTTATTATATATACATATATTTATTTGTTGGAGTTTCCGTAAAGGGATGGACAACTTTGATCCTGATTGTGTTGTTCTATTTTGGAATTATCCTGTTTTCTGTAGGGATTATCGGTAAATACCTGATCAATATCCTGACGGGAACAAAGCGATATCCCCAATTTGTGGTAAAAGACTCTTTATTATGATCCCAAGGAGCAGTGAAAATAAATGATACCTTCCAATTTGCAAGTGGGGATCTGCGGAGCGAGTACGCAGAGCGGGATGGCGTATCTGGCAGACTTGTGTGTGAAAAAATTCCGCGTTTGCGCCTATGCCAGAGATACCGAGCATGGCAAAGGCATCATCGGCGCAATTCGAAACGGGGGCGGCATCTGGCTGCAAAGACCACCAAATATAAATGAAGAACTCACTCAATTTGTACCCATTGGAAGTGATCAACTGACTCATGAGCTGAGCAAACTGATAGAATTTGCAGAGATCCTGATTTTACCTGTGCCGGCTCATTATCATCTGGAGATAATAGAAAACTTGGTTCAAAATGGCCTGAAAGAGCGCAGGATCCCCATCGTGTTATCTCCGTCCAGAACCTGTGCCTCGCCATATATTTGGAAGTTATTGGGAGATTCATATCCGATTGTTTGTCTGGCAACATCACCATACTCAGCGAAAACACTTGCTGAAGACAGGGTCTTGATAAAACGCAGAAAGCGGACCATGATGGGCTCTCTGGAAGGATCGTTCAGTGAAGACCAAAGGAATATGCTCCAATTAGTCTTCCCTCAAGCTGCCTTTTGCTATATCCCCGGTTTAACATCATTGAGCAATATTGGTGCTGTATTTCATCCTACTACTTATATCATGAACCTTAAGACGATCGCAGACAGGAAGGCAAGAGGCGAGGTGTTCTCTTTTTATATGGAAGGAATAGCCGAGCGTGCAGATGTGGCAAAAGTGCTGGAAGAAATAGATCAGGTTCGTTTGAAAATTGCAGATGCACTGGGGTTTGAGACCTTTGGGCTTTCAAGTAAACCACGGGAAGATGTTTGGAAGATTCTGGTAAATGGCCTCCGCGCTTTGGAGCAAGAACATGAGAATGAGATCGATGTCTTACGCAAAATCAGAAGGCAATTTGTAGAATATATTAGTAGCTGTGTTCTCTCTGCCCAGCATTGGCTGGACATCACATACGGGGTGGAGAGAAATGCCGGAGAGTCTTTACAGCAGGCAATTAAGCGCACACCAACCTATCAAAGCAATTCTTACCCTCAGTTTCGTTATCTGGAAGAAGATATTCCTACGGGCTTGGTACCCTATGAGGCTTTGGCAAAAAAGTTGGGCTTGAATTGTGATTCAATAAGCAAGGTGATAAATAACTATAACCAGACTTTTTCTACAGATGCAAGAAAGAGTGGAAGAAATTTGGATGAGTTTTCCATAGAATACCTAAAGGAATATCTGCTAAACCAAAAAAGAAGCGAAATTGATGATACCATTTAATAAACCGTATAAATCGCAGAACGAAGAGCAGTATATCCTGCAGGCTCTTAGATCGGGCAGGTTATCCGGCAACAATGCCTTTTTCAAACAAGTAGCCGCGCACCTGAAACAAAAGCACTCGTTAGATAATACCTTTTTGGTTCCATCCGGTACTTCTGCTTTAGAAATGGGTGCCTGGCTGGCAGGATTAAAACCTGGCGACGAAGTTATTATGCCATCTTATACGTTCAGTTCCACCGCTAATGCGGTTGTTCTTACCGGCGCAAAACCGGTATTTTGTGAAATTGATCCTGTGACCATGAATGCAGACCCCAAGCACATGGAAGCACTAATAAATGAGAACACCAGGATGCTGCTGCCTATAGATTATGCCGGGATTCCCTGTAAGATAGATCTTATAGAGCGTATTGCAAAGAAGTCTGACCTTTGCGTTATGGTAGATGCTGCCCAATCTTATGGAAGCTATTATCAGGGAAAAGCCTGTGGCAGCTTTGGAGATTTATCCACGTTCAGCTTTCATGAAACGAAGAATATTAGCTGTGGCGAGGGTGGAGCTTTGATAATCAATCGAGAAGATTGGATCGAACGTGCACATTTTATGCAAGAGAAAGGGACGGATCGCAGGTTGGTGCTTTATGGACAAAAGACGAAATACCATTGGGTTGATATCGGTTCCAGCTATCTCCTCTCCGATATTCTGGCAGCACTGCTTTTTTCCCAGCTCGAATGCGAAGACATTATCCTGGGTTTGCGCCGACAAGTGACAGATGCCTATACAGAGCTGTATCAGCCTTATGTAGATATGGGTCTGATCAGCGTAACTCCTTACGATAAATATGACACAGTTAATAGCCATGCTTTCTGGGTGATCTTCGATACTGAAAAGAACAAAGAGGATTTTATCCTGCGTTTGAAAGATAAAGATGTGTATGCCTATATTGGCTATATGGCTTTACATTCATCACCTATGGGCATCAAGCTGGGAAATCAGCCCCAAGATTTGCCGATAACTCAAGACCTGGCAAGCCGCATAGTGCGGCTTCCGCTATATGCCGATTTGGCAAATGATGGCTTAGATTACTGCCTGGAATCAATGCAAGCCGTGATGAAGAGTATCTACGGAGAATGATGCCAAAAGATAGAGCATTAGAACTCAAAGCAAAGCTCTCTAAAGTATTTGGCGATTATTCCAAGCAGATTGAATTTGAATTACTCTTTTCTGCTTTGATCGAGGTGAATCCTCATAACAGCACCGATGATTTGCTGGCTTGGCTAAAAGATCTGAATCACAGGCAATATTTTAACGTAGAAGAAATCCCTTTTTCAAAGCTCAAACAGTGGCATTTTGATAAAGGCTCAGGTGATCTAAGGCACGATAGCGGAAAGTTCTTTAGCATCCGCGGTTACCAAGTCTTTGACAGCAGGTCTGAAGCCGTGCTCTGGGATCAGCCCATTATCGATCAACCGGAAATAGGCGTACTGGGGATTCTATGTAAACGAATAGATGGGATACTCTATTTCCTGATGCAAGCGAAAGCAGAGCCAGGAAACATCAATACTTACCAAATATCTCCCACGGTTCAGGCAACCAGAAGCAATTACCTTAGGGTGCATGGTGGACGCAGGACAAGGTATCTGGAATATTTCACCGGAGAGATACCCATAACCGTTGTTGTCGATCAGTTTCAATCCGAACAAGGTGCCCGTTTTATGGGCAAAAGAAACAGAAACATTCTGGTCATCGATGAGACTGATAACTATCTTGAGCTTGGTGAAAACCATCGCTGGTTTACCTTAGGGCAATTGAAGAGCTTAATGGAGTGCGACAATACCGTTAATATGGATAGCCGCTCCATAATGTCTCAGATCAGATACTTGAGTTCGGATTTTACCCTGGATATAAGCACTCTCCTTTCTATATTAAACGAATATCAAGACATCGTGAGCAGAAGCGATTTTTGGTTGAAATCGGTTTTGCAAACCTTCACTACTGCTCAGTCAAAACATAATCTGTCCACCGTCCGAAACCGTCTTATTTGGGAGCGCTATTTTTGTTACGTTGATAAGAAACCGGTGCCCTTGAACAATGTCAGGGAATGGTCAATTGGCGAGAAGATCATTGAGCATAGAGCCGGGAAGTATTTTCAGGTTTTGGCTGTAAGGATAAGAGCGAATAACCGGGAAGTAGATAGCTGGGATCAGCCCATTATCAGACAACGGCATGATGGATTGATCGGTGTGATGTGCTCTGAAATTGAGGGAGTGCTGCACTTTTTGATCCGCATGAAACTGGAACCCGGCTTGTATGATCTTATCGAACTGGCGCCCACGGTGCAATGCATTAAGCAGAACTACGACCCAGGTGATCACCCCAAATATCTTGAATGCTTCAAAGATACGCCCCAAGTTTTTAAGGCCAGACAATCAGAAGAGGGTGGCAGGTTTTATCGGGAATGTAGCACTAATATGATACAAGTGGTAGAATACAATGAGATCGAAATAGCTCCGGGATATATCTGGATATCTCTGAAACAACTAAAAGAATTAGTGCAGTATCAGCAATTGCTGAATGTGGAACTGCGCAGTCTATTAGCGTATTTTTAAGCGAGGCATTATGGAAAAATTGAAATTTGGCATTATCGGTTGCGGTTATCAAACCCAGAAAAATATGGCTCCAGCCATGGCAAAGTGTGAATGCACTGAAATACAAGGATTTTTTGATATTGATACATCAAAAGCGAAGAAATTTGCTCATGAATATGGAGCGCAAGCTTATCCCACACTGGATGTAATGCTGGGAGACAAATCTATCAATGCTGTTTATATTGCTACACCAATTTCCACACATGAAGAGCTTTGCAGGAAAGCTGCTGAGGCGGGGAAGCATATTCTCTGCGAAAAATCATTGGCTTTGACCCCAGAGCAAGATAGAAGAATCCGGGATTATTGCGCAAAGAGCGGCGTCTATTTGATGGAAGGTTTTATGTATCAATATCATAGCCAACACCAGTTTGTGCGGGATATGATAGCAAAAGGCGAGATTGGTGAGCCCAGAGTGTTTCAGGCCTGGTTTGGCTTTCCACCATTTCCTCCCACAGACTTTCGGATGCAGAAAGAACTTGGTGGCGGTGCCTTGCTTGATGCTGGCGCTTATGTGATCCATGCGGCAAAGAACTTCTTTGGGCGTGAACCTGTCTGTGAGCATAGAGTACTTCACCATGATCAAAATGGACTGGATATGCATGGCTCGATTCTAATGGATTTTGGAAATAATCAGACGGCCCAGCTTAGTTTTGGGATGAATAATTCATATAAGAATAGCTACTCAGTCTGGGGTACCAAGGGTGAAATTACTTTGCTGCGAGCGTTTTCCATACCGGAGCACCATATACCGATTTGCAGGATCGTGAACCAGGGGCTGGTGCGTGAATATCAACTGCAGCCTTGTAATCATTTTGTGGAAGAGCTGAAGGCTTTTGCGTCTAGGATAATATGAAGACTTCGATTGACCGCCAAGCTAAGACTTTGTCAAACTCAAGATTTATTTTTATTATTTTTTGTCTCGCCTTGATAACTGGGATTATTGCGATTAACGTTAACGATCCTCAATCACTGGGGCCGGACTCAACGGGCTATATAAACTATGCTGTAAATATAATCAAAAATGGCGTTTACAGTCCTCTGGAAAACCCCCAAGAGGACAACTATTTTCGAGAACCGGGATATCCTTATTTTCTTGCTGGCATATTAAGCTTGTATAGCATTGGAGGCAAAGTAGAATATATTAGGGACTACGATCTTCCTTCTCGTCGTCTTTCCGAATATCGCGAAGACATTCAATTCATCCGGTATTCGCAACTGTTAATAGTCGTTATCACGTTGATGTTGTTCTATGGCTTTCTGCTTATCATCTCCAGCAAGTTTGTTGCCAGGGCCACAATAATAGTATGCAGCATATATTATCCATTGATAGTTTACAGTGTGCTCATTATTAGGGAACCACTGTTATTGTTTTTGTTTACTACTTATGTCTACACGTTCGCCTTATATTGCACAAGGGGAAAGCAGGGCTTTCTTGTCGTGTCTTCCCTGGCGATTGCTCTGGCATCTCTAACCTTTCAAGTCATGCTCGTTTTTTTGCCTATTACTGTATTCTTGATAATTATCCGGCCTGGACAGATTAAGTGGAATCGGAAAATTATAGAAATGACAATAGTAACTATTGTCTATGTCGGGAGTCTTAGCCCATGGCTGGTTAGAGTATATCAATATTACCCTGATGTAAGGGTATGTAAAACTCTCGGCTGTAGTCTTACACACGAGAGCACTAAATACATAGGCAGCATACGTCTTGCTGCCAAACAGGGGCTGATTAGTTCAGAAGATTTATCTTCTTTGGAGCATGAGAATTGGTATCAGCTTAGCTCTAAAGATATATATGAAAGATCTTTTCAAGGATGGTATTTGCAGGAAGCTGGAAGATGGAACGCAAAAACTACCCCAATCAAAAATAAAAGCATGAGACGAGTAAGGAAATATTATAGCTATTTTATTAGAAATTGGCTAAAACATAATTGGAGCCCATTGTCACTCAAAGAAGCAAAATCTTCGGGTAACTACTTAGCCATGATGCCTTTTATGATGAGCCTGCTGATTGGGGCTACGTCTATTATTGGATTATTGTTATTCCTGGTTAAAGAAAAAGCGTTCCTACTAATGCCATATATGTTTTATCTGATTGGGACAGTCACATTTTTTGGCAGTGAGCGCAGAAGATCCCTACCGATCTTGCCTTTGATTATATTCTTTTTCACTTATTTTTTGTTTACTTTGTTAAAGCATGTTAAGTTTACTCCGGATATTGAGGTGAGCCGCTCATGAGCTCAGATATTTATCGTATTCATCAAAAAGAGAAAAACAATATTCTGACTATGTCTTGGCTGAACTCGATACTGGTGTATCTCTTTCTTTTCTACCCACTTGTAGGCTATATCAGCCGAAGCAGGTATGGAATATGGCCAGCACAAATCCTAATGGTATTGACTTTACCTTTATTTGTCTTGAACAATCCAATTAAGTTTAAGTTTAGCCATTCACTGAAATACCTGGCCTTGTTTGTGCTCTATGTAGCTGCACAACTCATTATACTTGGGAAGTCTGCAGCTGTGGCAGATTATAAGTCATTTCTTACTATGCTATTCTTATATTTGATTTTAGCCAATACCAACATTAGCAAGGCCTTGATGAAGGATATTCAGTCGATCTCGTTGTTCATTATCATTTCGGCAACACTGGTTATTGCATACCAATATCTCGTAAATCCATTGTTCTTGTTCAATTATATAGATTATGATGTTAGGGATATATTGATTCGCCGGCCAATGTCTTATTTTGGATGGAGCGGGACAGTTTCCGGTGGATACTCAATGCCTGCATTTTCAGCGATAGTGATTAGTGAGGCTCTCAAGAGTAATAAAAAAACAAAAGCAATTATCGTATATGTTGTTGGAGTTATTTTTTCGATTCTTTGCCTTAGCCGCTATGTCATGCTTTCCATGCTGATAGTGGGATCCTTATTCTATTTGCACACACCAGAAAAAAGAGCCTTCATTTCCAAAGGAGCAAGCTTTCTCGCATACACTATGATTGTTATTGTGCTGGTCTTGATGGCAAGCAGTGCGATTGGTGTGAATATGTCAGATATTGTGCAGAATAGGGTATTTGAGGGGGGGGAAGAATTTGAAAATACTTCGGCATATACCAGGGTGTTTGCTTTCGAGCTATTTAACCAGGTGTTTTGGGAAAAACCGATATTTGGTACAGGTGGCAGGCAAACTGAACAGCTTGCTGATTTAAGAGCAGGGCGAACATCTCAAATCCACGTTGGATGGTTATCCTTGTTCTTTTACTTTGGAGTGGTTGGAGCCTTTTTCTATATTATGTTCACTGTAAACTTACTGAAGGAATTATACGTTACAGCTCAAAATACGAATTTCTGGGGCAGTTATGTGGCGTTCTTAACTTACTTTTTTAGCGTTATGACAACGGGGGTGTATTTTGACATCAGTGTTGCTGGCTATGTAGTGGCTTTTGCGGTACACTGCCATTACAAAAGGACCAGCCGTGCTGCCGCTGTTATGGTCAAACCAGATACTGCTGTTGCGGCGTAGTGGACGAAAACCATTGAATAGGAGAGCTCATTGCTGGGTCTAAATCGATTTACACAGAAAGAATTTTATCGATCAAGAAATGGAAAGATATTTGCCAATCTAAGCGGCTCATTAGTCTTTAAGCTGGTAAATATGGCAATCAGCTTCTTGATGGTTCCCATCACCCTTGCTTATCTGGACAAGACCAGGTACGGTCTGTGGGCAGCATTGTCTTCGATTCTTGCCTGGTTTTTCATCTTTGATATTGGCATAGGTAACGGGCTTAGAAATAAATACACAGAATTGAAAGCAAAGGGTGAATTTCATAAATTACAGATCTATGTGAGCACTACTTACGTGATATTTGGAGCTATATCTGTTCTTCTCATAGCAGTATTCTTTATGCTTAACCAGTTTATTGACTGGGCTAAGGTGCTGAATGCTCCTCATGATATGCGGCATGAACTCGGAGAAACTGTATTCATTGTGTTTTTGGTCCTGTGTATCAATTTTGTCTTAAAACTTATTAATACTATTCTATCCGCAGACTTAAAAAATGCCATAAGCGACGGCATTTCTGTTTTTGCACACGTTATCAGCTTCGTAGGAATCATAATTCTATCAAGAGTTACTAAGGCATCCATTCTCAAATATGCACTATTATACACTGGTTCAAATATGGCAGTATTATTTATTGCCTCTGTGATTCTCTTTAATAGCTCCTATAAACACATTAAACCCGGATTTAAACATGTTGACTTAAGCTTATGGAAAGACCTGGTCTCCGTGGGAGTAAAGTTTTTCTTCATTCAAATTGCGGGAATTGTGCTATACCAGACTTCAAGTTTTGTGCTGATAAGATTGACTAATCCCGAGGCTGTAACAGACTACACTATTACTCAAAGATACTTTTCAATGGTCACAATGGCCTTTACCATGATGGTTCAACCTTTGTGGACTGCTTATGGTGATGCTTATCATAGAGAGGATTATTCCTGGATAAGAAATACATTCAAAAGATTACAAAAGTTATGGGTTTTGATGGTGGTCTTGCTTTTGCTGTCGCTTGCACTTCAGGAATGGGTGTTTTCATTTTGGGTAAAAGGTAGGGTTAAATTCGATTTAGGGCTTTCAGTCGCTTTTGTGTTGTATGGAGCTATCACGCTTTGGACCACAATATACAATCCCCTTTTGAATGCAACCTCTAAGCTGAAGTTACAGATACGCATGCTAATGGTTTCTGTGCCGTTATTTATTCCTTTGTGTATTTGGTTTGTGAAGCACTTGGAGATGGGGCCAAAGGGGATTGTTGTCGCTCTTATAATCACAGCATTACCCGGAGCAATTGTGTATCCAATACAAAGCTATAAGATATTGAATAAAGCTGGAGGTATTTGGAATAAATGAAAAAGTGTCATCTGGGATTCACGGAACAGCTTAAACATAGTAAGAATTTGAGCAGGAATTTTAATGAAACGGATTAAAATATTATTTTTCTCAAATGCTCCCATTACAATGGATTATGTATCTGGTACAGGGAATTGGGTGGTTTCATTGTTAGAAAGATTGGAAAGATTCACTTCACTTCAGCTATTTGTTGCATTCCATGATAATAAGTGCGAAGAATTAGTAACCATGTCTTATAACGAATTGACCCTGTTTCGGATACCGACTAACACACGCAAAGGCAAGATAGGAAGATTATTGGATAATTGGACGAATGTGGACAGATACGATAATTCAGAGTCTTATTATAAGAACATTATTGCGGAAATTGAGCCAGATATTATACAGATATTCGGTCTTGAGAGCCCTTTTATTCGAATATTACACTGGGAAACTGAGCGTATAGTTATTCATATACAAGGATTACTTGCAGCTATTTCTTTTAAGTACTATCCACGATTCACAGGATTTGAGCTTATTGCCAACATGCCTCTCATTAAGCTATTGAAGGGTAATTGCGTGCTTAAAGATCTTTCGAACACTAAGAAGCACCTTGTTATGGAAAGAGAAATATATTCTAAAATACAGCATGTTCTTGGAAGAACGGATTGGGATAGGAGGTGTCTGCAAGCAATGGCTCCTCAGGCTATATATCACCACTGCCAAGAAATAATGAGGAGTCAATTTTATACCGCTCAATGGGAACCCAAAACTAGCATTAAAAAGATCATTTATACCACTATTAGAGATGCCGCAGTGAAGAATGTTGACATGATATTCGAAACATCCAGGATATTGGACTTATATAATTCAGACTTCCGATACGAATGGCGGATCGCAGGAGTATCACACAATGACATAACTCCAAGGATAATGAGGAAAAGAGGGTTGTTAACGCCTAACATCAAGCTATTAGGTATAATAGATGCTGAACAAATCATTAATGAAATGCTAAATGCTGGCTTATTTGTATATCCCAGTGCAATAGAAAACAGTTCCAATGCTGTTCAAGAAGCTAAGCTTCTCGGGATACCCATCCTTTGTACATATGCAGGTGGAATGAGTAGCATCATAACTCACAATGTCACCGGAATACTAATATCAGAAGGTGACCCCTATTCTATGGCAGGAGCCATACTCGAAATGTTTCATGACTATCAACATAGTGCTGAACTTGGTAGGAATGCCAGGATTTCCGCATTGAAAGAAAACGATCCCAACATCGTTATAAAACAGCTATTAGAAGCCTATTCTAATATACTAAAACAAGATATTATAGAATAAATTTCCATCATATCATGCTGCAATACTTTGTATAAATCTCATATAATGTTATACTCTGGTTCGTATTGGTGGAACATCTTTGGTGGGGATATAGAGAAGATAATGTAGTAGCCAAAGACATCAAAGACATCAAAGTTAGCATAGTTTGGCCTCCCTTTTATATCATCGTAGCAATGCTGTGCCCATGCCCGGCAAATTGCCAACAGTTGCCAGCACATTGCAGCGATAAATGAGCAAGCTGGACAAGATCAGTAAAAATAAATTCACTTTTTATCCATAATGTCCAGCCTTTGTCCCCTGTATAGATAATAGGGAGATGATTTGCTGAATCGGGTATTCCGATGTTCTCGGCCGTTCCTCCCAGAAAAACTCTATATCCTGAAGGAGGATGAAGTAATGAAAGCACAAATGAAAATAATGCTACCCGGCTTTGCCGGAAACATGGATGATGTGGTAATCTACTACAACTCGCACTTGAACAAGTATATTGCCCGCCGCAAGGTGATGCCAAAGTTTACCCCATCGAATGAAATCATTAAAGAGATTTATGCCTTTGCCCGAAGAATTGAACTCAGTGAGGCCTATAAGGCAGATTGCAGGGAGTACATCAAGCTCTACAATCGCAAGAATCGCAGGAATGGCAGAGCCATGAGCACCTGGCCCAATGTTTACATGAAGATCATGAGAGCACTCAAGGCGCAGTACCCGCAGCTGGATTTTGCTACACTGACGAGAGAAGAGGTGATCGGGTGTGATCTGCCTTGTAAAACTGTGGCAGCGGCAGTAAAAGCCGGATATTTGGAGAAGGTACCGGGGTTTGAGAAACTGGATCGAGAGATCTAGGAGCCACCGAGATAATGGTTACACGGATTTTACGGATGTAACGGATTATCACAGATGTCAATTCTTTAACCACCGAGAGCACCGAATACACCGAAAAACACTGAGCTGCGCAACGCTCAACCTTCTCAACTCTTTCAACAGCGAAGCACTCAACCTTCTCAACTCTTTCAACGGCGAAGCGGTCTACCTTCTAAACCCTTAACACGAATCATTCGTAATGATTAGTGAATTAATAAGATATACAGGAAAACTATGATGAACAAAGAAAAATACAGATTTGAAGAATTTGCCTTGCGCAATTACGATAGATTGCTGGGCGTTGGAGTTTAAAATGGCTATATTTTTTTGTGGATATTTTCTGCATGGCTTAGGACGAGATAGTCGAGAAAAAATAGTCTGGCGGCATAATGGGGGATTATCTGCATATACTTATTATTACGAATGAGCCCTTTCCGAATGGAGGGGCGGCCACGAATCGCTTTAAAGGCTATGCTCAAGAGCTTGTAAAGCTTGGGAGCGAGGTCAGTGTAATTATCTGGAGCTCTTCGGGTCTGATGATCGAGGGTAACAGCAGTTCCGGTAGCTATGAAGGAATTAAGTATGAGTATAGTTTTACACATGTTTCACACAACAAAGTAATACGCAGGTTTTATAAACTGATACAGATCGTGACCGGCACAATACATACCAACGGATTCTTACGCAGGCATGATATTGATTGTGTTTTACTCGTTTCCAACGATCCGATGATGATGATAATGGGCTATATGCTAAGTAAGCTACATAATGTCAAATATATCCAGGAGAAGAGTGAATATCCTTTTGTTCTAATGAAGGCAAGAAATGCACTACAAAGAATATATGCGACCATGTATTGTAAGTACTTATACAGGATCTTTGATGGTATGATAATTATGACCAAGACACTATGTGATTATTTTAGTACTGTTTGCAGCAAAGATGCAGTTCTTTTTCACATGCCTATGACAGTTGACCTCAGTAGATTCACAAGCTCGAGACAGGCCAAGAATAAGTGGATTACTTATTGTGGCTCCTTCGGGGGGACCAAGGACGGTGTTGACCATTTATTGATGGCATATAGCATTGTTGCAAAAGAGTATCCCGGCTGGAAGCTTGTACTGGTTGGTAAAGCGTCACAACCAGAAGAAGCAAGGTTAAAGAAACTTGTATCCCTGAATGGACTATCTGACAAAGTTAAATGGACGGGACACTTAGATTATTCCGAGGTTCCGAAAATTCTTAGTGAATCGTCTATATTAGTGCTATCGCGGCCTGATTCAATACAGGCTCAGTATGGATTTCCCAGCAAGCTGGGCGAATACCTGGCTACGGCTAATCCAGTGGTCGTGACAGATGTGGGGGAGATTAAAGACTATCTTGAGAATGGAGTATCTGCTATGATAGCAAAGCCTGGAAACATAGCTGAGTTAGCTGATAAAATTCAGTTTCTGATCAATGATCCAGACCAGGCTAATGAGATAGGTTTGAGAGGCAGAGAGATTGCAGAAAAATGCTTTGATATAAAGGTTCAAGCCGGTAGGTTAGCTGAGTATTTGGAGGGCTTGATTGGATAAGACGTCTTTACTCTTTTTGGGTGATTTTGCACCGATATTCGATGTAGAAATTGCACTTATACAAGGTAGATATAAAGAAGTTCTGAATGATTTCGTGGATCTGATTGCCAAACACGATGTTATTTCTGTAAATCTTGAGTGTCCCTTAACGCATTCTACAAAGAAGCTCTTGAAAACAGGGCCCTGTCTGAAATCTTCTCCAGACTGTGCCAAAGCTTTAAGTGAGATTGGGATAACCGTTGCATCATTAGCAAATAACCATATCCTCGACTATGGAGCGAGTGGTTTGATTGATACGCTGGAATCTCTTGCACATAATGGAGTGAAATGCCATGGTGCAGGAAAGAATAGAAGTGAAGCAAATCAGCCTATTATTATCAAAAATGGAACCATCAGCGTAGCTTTGATTAGCTATTGCGAACGAGAATTCTCTATATTATCTCCCGAGCATCCCGGAGCAAATCCTATTGATCCTATAAGGAATGCACCTGAAATTCTTAACTTGGTCAAAGAAAATGACTATGTATTTGTCCAAGTACATGGTGGACACGAGTATAACAATCTGCCCAGCCCCTATTTTAGAGATTTATTGAGATTCTATGCCAGTTTAGGGGTTAGTGCTGTAATCGGACATCATATCCATGTTGCGAGTCTATACGAGGAGTATTTTGGCGTTCCGATATTTTATAGTTTGGGTAACTTCTCATTCTGTTGGGATAGTGCTAAGGGAGATGACTGGTACAAAGGTATGGCAGTGAGTTTCTCAATTGCTGATAATCATCTGAGCTATAATCTGATTCCTCATATCCAGGATAAGAACGGTTTCGTCAGAAGAATGAATACTGAAGAAATTAGCACTTTTTTACATGACATAGAGGATATTAGGGGAGTGTTTTCATCAGAGCAGTATTCAGCTCATTTTGATGAGTATCTTGTTCAGAAGGGGGAAAGAGCCTTTACGAACCTTCTTTTGCCTAACAGAGCACTAAAGTGGGCAATAAAGAAACGGTGGATAAAACTGGAATCAGTAATCAAGTTAAAAAGATTTATCGCATATTTTCATTCTTATCGGTGCGAAGGATCAAGAGAAGCGATTGAGCTTTTTCTTGAAAAAACTTATGGAAAGCTATTATGATTTTTTCATACAATTTCTTTCCAAAGTACATACATACTTATTTTCACAAGGGCAAAAAAAGAATTAGCCAAATCTAAATTATTGCGTACAATAATAAGAAAGGGAAAAACAAGGACTCTAATGATTGTAATTAATTCTATATTCTCGGGGAAAATCAATAGTTTTGTTGTTAAATACTGCAAAATACTCGAATTCAATGATATTGAATATGTTATTACTGATAGCAATCAGGATGATTTTTGGGATTTAGTGAAGCAAGCAGACCTATTTATATTCTTTCTTGGGATGACCCCCATTATAAAGCAAAAACAAGCAGCTTTGATCAACACAATCAACGTCCTCATGAAAATTCCAACGTTTCCCAATTGGGAGACTTCTTGGCATTTTGACGATAAAATAGCAGAAAGTTACATCCTGTTTTCTCATGGGGCTTATTTTGTCCCAGCCTGGATTTTCTGGAATAGAGAGGCCGCGCTGAGATGGGCAGAAAAAGCTAGTTACCCGGTTGTGTTCAAACTCAACGGAGGAGCAGGATCTCTCAATGTGATTAAAGTCAAGGACAGGAGCCACGCAAATAAATTGATAAGGCTGATGTTTGGTAGGGGCATAAAGAAAGGAATGATCCCCGGAGGAAAGCTTCTTTCAACGTATAAGTTTAATGTAAAAAATATTCTACGCAGTGAAACAAAAAGAGCTCTTCAATCAATGGGCTTAAAATATTCTGTGCTTCAAGATTGGAGTCGAGACAGGGCTTACGTGTATTTTCAGGAGTTTATGCCTAACAATACTCATGATACGAGAGTAACAGTTATTTTTGGGAAAGCTTTTGCGTTTATACGGGAGAACCGGCCTAATGACTTCAGATCATCAGGCAGCGGCGTTATAAAATACGCCCCGGAATTAATAGATCTCAGATGCGTACAAATAGCTCAAGAGATTAGCCAGCGTTTTGGCTTCCAAACTATGGCTTACGACTTCTTGTATGACGAATCAGGTGCTCCAGTTATAAACGAGTTTTCATGTCAATTTATCGACAGAGCTGTATATAACTGTCCAGGTTATTGGGATGAAGATCTGAACTGGACAGAGGGTCACTATTGGCCTCAATATATACAACTAAAAGCATTGTTGGGGAAAGAAGATCTTAAGCAACCCGAGATTGAGCCTCATGATACGTCCGATTCATATTTTTATTACGAGAAAGACAAGCACTAGAAATAACTCAAGTTGCTTGTGTATTCAATCAAATATAAGGGAATATTAGGATACATGGTCAATGGATGATTCGATAAAAGTTCTATATCTTATTAATGGGCTCAGACTCGGAGGTATGGAACGTCAATTAGTTGAAATGACAAAATACCTTATTGCATTTGGCGTTTCAATAAGAGTGGCGGTGCTAAATAAGCCCGGTCCGTTTTCTAAAGAACTAAGTACAATAATATCTAAAGAAGTAGAGTACTTAGACAGGAGAAAGCACCGCATTCCTTGGATTATTTGGAGTACTGCAAAGACATGCAGAGAAGATGATATATCCTTGATACATGTACAAGACAGCTTTTCAGCCTTTTACGGATTACTGATCTCCAGCTTGGCAAGGATAAAGTTTGTAAATGGGATGATTCGGCATGCCGGAGTGAGCAGTGGTATCGATTACTATTGGGAGAAGCTTCTACTTTCTTTGTCTGATAAAATCCTTTCAAACAGCATTGCCGGTTTGATGTTCTATGGTGTTCAGGGCTCTGTGATCTACAACTTCATTAATACTAAACGATTTGAAGAATCTAACCAAGATTTATCAAGAATCGTGATGACAGCCAGTTTTAGTGATTATAAGGACCAGGCGACTTTGCTACAGGCAGGATTTGCTTTGCACAAAGAAGGAAGAATCACTCAGATTGCCTTTATAGGGGATGGCAAAAACTTCGACAGAATGGTAAATAAGGCGAATGACTTGGGCTTAGGCTCAATTGTCAAATTCTATAAAGGCATTTTGAATGTAGAAGAGACAATCTGTAAATATGGAATTGGCGTTTTATGCTCTACCAAGCGTTATAAAGAAGGTGTCTCAAATGCGATTCTTGAATATATGGGCTCAGGCTTGATCGCAGTAGGCAGCAACCTGGGTGGAATTCCGGAAATCATCACAGATTCTGTAAATGGGTTTCTCTTTGAAGCAGAGGATGATCAATCTCTGTACTTAGTGCTTAAACACATTCAAGATAACTCACAGGATATGGATATGGTAAGACAAAACGCAATAGAGACACTGAATGATAAGTTTAATCCTGAAAAGAACTGTAAACAGTTGTACCGAGATTACTTATCGTTGACAGACAAGTAGTTTATTAGTAAAGAAATATGATAAAAAAAGTAAGATCAATAGCCTCTATGGCAAAGTTTTTGGCAGGATTCAGCCCTACTATAGTGAAGAATCCATCTATTAACCCTCAAGACTTTATTCCTAAACCCTATAAATCGGTATGTTTGATCTCTGCTGATTTTGAAATGGCCTGGGCTTCACGCTATACCAAGAGCTGTACTAATCCTCTGGACAAGGCCATACAAGATGGAATAAAAACACGCAGAAATGTCCCCAAGATACTTGATTTGTGCGATCAATACGGCATACCCATTACTTGGGCTACAGTGGGTCATTTATTCCTTGAAAGCTGTGAATCTATTGATGGCCCAAAACATGCAGATATTCCCAGATTACCGTACTTCGAAAACGAATATTGGAAATATGATCAGGGGGACTGGTTTGATTTTGATCCCTGTACGGACTATCTGACTGATCCTGCCTGGTATGCTCCAGATTTGATAAAAGACATCTTATCCAGAACAGTAAAGCACGAAATTGGCTGTCATACTTTTTCTCATATTGACTGCAGAGATGGTTTGGACGAGGGTCAGGTTTTTAAAGCGGAATTGCAAAAATGCGCAGATATAGCCCAAGAATGGGGGCTGGGGCTGAATTCATTTGTGCATCCCGGGCATACGATTGGCAATCTCCGGAATCTTGTAGATTTTGGTTATAAAAGTTTTCGTACAAATTATCGAAATGTGCTCGGAGTACCAATTTATCATGATGTAGGGATCTGGGAGTTTGAACAAACGGCTGAATTTGCTCTTCGTAAACAATGGAGCATAGAGTTTCAAAAGTACCGGTATAAGAAGATTATCGATAGAGCTATTGCTCACAACAGGCTATGCGTTTTATGGTTTCATCCGTCCCTAGAGGAGGATTGCGTTGAAGAAATTCTTAACAGTGTCCTAAAATATCTTTATGATCGGAGAATGAGCATAGCGTCAATGACGCATAAAGAGTATTCCAACTTATTGGAACAAAGAAACAAAGCTTAAATTGATGACCATTATTATGAGGTTTACGATATGTTGAAAAAACAACAAACTAGATCGACTGTAGCTGAAAAGACTCCTGCTGTCGTTTTTGGTATGTTTGAAACCGGATTAGGTGTTGCACGTAGTCTTGGCCAAAAAGGAATTAAGGTGGTGGGCGTAGATTTCAAAAAAGACATTGGATTCTACTCTCGTTATGTATCACCGGAGTTATGCCCGCATCCTTTAACTGAAAAAGATCAATTTTTGAAATGGATCGGAGAGAGATTCAATAATGTTGACAGATTGCCTATTTTTATTACCTGTGATCCATTTCTTATTGTGTTTTCAAACAATAGAGAATACCTCAGTAAATATTTCTTATTTAATCTTCCTGACGATGAGTTAATAAGAAGAATTAGCAACAAGTACGAACAGTACAAATTGGCTTGTCAAGTAAATGTCCCCGTTCCTAAAACGGTAATATTAAATACTACCGATGATATTTCGCAATTAGGTTCACATAACTTTAATTTCCCAGTTATTGTAAAAGGGCTTGAAGTCACTCTATGGCGTGCTAAAATTAGTTCTTCAGTCAAGGGCTTTGCTGCCAACAATATGGATGAACTGGGCAATCTATCAATGGATATTTTACTCAAAGGAGTTCCCTGTATTGTTCAAGAGATAATACCAGGTCCCGATACAAATCATCTTAAGTATAATTGTTATATTAATAGCAAGGGCGAAATAAAGGCAGAATTCATGCTTAGGAAGATTAGGCAGCACCCGATCCATTTTGGAGTAGGCTCAGCGGTTGAAAGCATTCATGACTCGTCATTACTAGAAGTAGGACGCATGCTTTTTTCCAGTATCGGATATAGAGGAATTGGCTCAGCTGAATTCAAGCTTGATGATCTGGACAATAAGCTCAAATTGATAGAGATAAACCCAAGATATTGGCAGCAGAACTATCTGACTACAGCCAGTGGATTAAATATTGCATATATAAACTATTGTGACCTCATGTCTCTGCCTATTCCAACTCCTAAATCACATAGAATCGGCGTAAAATGGGTCAACATCTATATGGATTTTGACTCTTTTATTGGCTATCGAAAAGAAGGTACTCTAAGTCTTCGAGAGTGGATAAACTCATTAAAAGGTAAGAAAACATGGTCTGATTTTACTTTTCATGACCCGGTTCCAGTTTTCTTTGAATTCCGGTTTGGGCTGAAGCTTATGAAACACCCGCTCAAGTTAATGCGATATGCTTTGAGAGCAATTTCAAAATGAGATATGGTCGAATAATTAAGTGTATTGCCAGATTTCAGCAAAGTAAATGGTGTAGTGATAGTCGGATTAAGGTTCTTATCTATACAAGTACATACTATTCAAAAGAATCATGGGAGATGATGCTCTCAACTTGTTTAGGCGATATTCTATTGAACACTCTTGATATTGTTTACTGCTCTGATCGTTTATGTGTTTTGAGGCATGCCCCCGAAGCAGAGATTGGTTTTTTTGTTTCGCTTAGCAGGCGATTTATAGATAGTGCCAAAAGAATAAAGCTTGTGTATGTTCCATATTTGGGAGTAGACTATTTTAGCACCTTCAAGATTCCCTCCAACATATCTCTCGTACAGCCACCTCCTTTTGCTGCTACAGCTATAGCAGAATATTGCTTGGCAACATCAATAGCTTTGCAAAGAAGTCTACATTTTGCATTTTTTCAACAGTATAAGAAAAAGTGGAGGCAAGGACCTATCTTAGTAGACCAATTTCAGTCAATCAAGGATTCAGTAATTGGCGTCTTGGGAGTTGGGAGAGTCGGAGAAAAGGTTTCGGAGTATTATAAACAGATAGGATGCAAAGTAATTGGTTGTGATCTTAATCAAGGCGATAATGCATATATTGACATACTATATCATCCTGATGAACTGCATGAATTTTTGCAAAATACAGATATCCTAATCATCACATTACCTTTGAATTTGCAGACAAAAGGCATAATTGGCATAAACGAATTAAAGTGTCTGGGCAACGATGGAATTTTAATAAATGTTAGCAGAGGGGAGACTGTTAAAAGGCCTGACCTGCTGTATGCTTTAAAAAATAATGTTATCAAAGGAGCTGTTCTTGATGTTTTTGATAGAGAACCTCTGGGGAAAAGAGATCCTTTCTATTCTTTGACTAACGTGATTATTACGCCTCACATTGCAGGCAATATGAATATCTTTAGAGAGAAAATTCAATTAGATTTTTTAAACAAAGTGAAAAGCTTCATAGATGTTGAAGGATAAATTACCAGATGATTCATTGGGCTTTCTTGCAAGGGCATATGGATCTTCTCGGTTTATCGGATTTAGTATAACAAGGAGAGATAGTGTTTGATGTTTTTATAGCTTTTAACCCTCATGAACCCGTGAGTATTACGAAGCCGCCCAACTTAACTAAAAGTCAAGAAAACCATTTTGAGTATTCATTTACATCTGATAATGTGTATGTGCATGGGTGGTCTCATAGTATCAACGATTTAGCGTGGCACGATCGGGATGAGCATCTACTTGTTATTATTGGCGATGTGAGCTTCCGACGTTCAGTTTATAATAAGTCTTTTGTACCATCATCAACACAGATTGTAGACTGTATAGTAAATGATACTTTTGACACCAAAACTTTCCAAGGCAATTATTGGATATTATATTACAATAAAATGAATCATTCATTACGAATCATCTCAGATCCCTTAACTGTGCTTCCATTGTATGCTTCATCTCTAAGAAATAATTATGTTTTCTCGACAAATTTGTTGCGGATTAAACACTTGGGATTGAAAATCAACAAGAGAGTATTGTTGGAGCTCCTACTGTTTAGTCAGATGCTTACCACAGATACTCTGCTTGAGGGTGTAGATAGTCTTAAGCCGGGTTATTATCATCAAGTAGATCAAGGCGGCATTGTAAAATGGCCAGTGTATGACCTGGAGAAAGCTGTTTTTAATGATCGCCATGATAAACTCAATACTAATGAGCTGATCCATGATTTTAACTATTCCGTATTATCGTTGGCAAGTAATACAGAAAAAAACCTAGCCTCACTAACTGGGGGTTTTGATAGCAGAAGCGTAGTTTCTGTGCTCATCAAAGAAGGCTTACCTTTTTTAGCATTTTCTTTTGGAAGATTCGGAGGTCCGAATACAGAAAAACCGCTAAAAGTAAGAGAAAGGCTTGGAATTAACTATAGACCCATTTATTTGGGTGATGAGTATGAAGAAATGTATTCCAAATATGCAGAAGAAGTAATTGAATGGTCAGATGGGTCTTCAGTCTTTGAAAGAGCAAATTATTTATATGTAGCTGATAAGCTGAGAAATGAATCAAATAGCTATCTTTCGGGATTGATAGGCGGCGAGCTGTTTGCGCCGATGACTTTTTTTGTACCTTTTTGTACGGAGATGTATCGTAATATATTTTACTTGGGACATGAGTTCGATGTAAAGAATATGATAAGGCAATCTGGTATCTCTGAATACATCAATGATTTTGAACCTCATGTTTTTGATTCACTGGAGTTTACAGTAAAGGAATATCAACAAAATATTCAACGTGTAAAAAATTACAAAGTTGGATACCTCCATCACCTGTATGATTTTATCAATACGGGATTCAGAACCTACTATGGCGGACAAATACAGATGGAAAGAGGATACATCCACAATAAGATTCCTTTCTATTCCCTCGACTTGCTGGAAAGAATGATATTTTCAAATCATAAAAAAGCATTTAAAAAGCCATTTAGGGGAGACCCCTATTCTAAAAGGAAAAACCGGATTTTACAAGCTAAGATTATTATGAACAATTCTCCTGAGCTTGGCTCGGTTCAAACGGACAGAGGCTTTGCTCCTAATGACCTTTTGAGTATTTATGGCAAGGTTAAATCGGCATCACAATACATATTAAATCGGCACCAACAAGCTGCAAGTGAACCGGAGTTTACCAGTAATCGTTGGTCATCGCGTTATTACTCCTATCTGTTAGACAATGGAGCTCACTTTGATGATGATGTTTTCAACGAGCCTAAGATACTGGAGTTTATGAAGGTTTATCACGAGTCAAAGTACAGTAAATCATTTAACAGCTTGCTAAGTGTTGCTCGATGGGTTTCTAAATAGCATGCTAAGGAGAGAATAGATATGAAAGTAGCCATTTTAGCCGGAGGTTTGGGGACAAGATTCAGCGAAGAAACAGCTATGTTACCAAAACCCATGATCCAGGTAGGAGATATGCCCATATTGCTGCATATCATGAAGCTATACTCATGGTATGGCTTTAACGACTTTGTGATATTAGGCGGATACAAATGCTATGCTATTAAAGAGTACTTCTTAAACTACTATCTACACAAATCTGATGTAACTTTTAACTTAAGGGAAAACTCTGTAAAGATACTAAACAACAACACTGAGCCTTGGAGCATAACTGTACTGGACACGGGGCTCTCAACCATGACTGGAGGGAGAATTAAACGGGCTCAGGAATATCTGGATGGAGAAACTTTTATGCTCACTTATGGAGACGGGGTCAGCGACATAAACATCAATGAATTGCTAAGCTTTCACCGAAAGCATGGTAAGTCACTAACTATGACAGCAGTGCAGCCTGAAGGTAGGTTTGGGGCAATTGAGATGAATCAGGAATCTGGAGCTGTGACACGGTTTATCGAAAAACCACAGGGAGACGGAGGATGGATCAATGGTGGATTTTTTGTATGCGAGCCAGATGTTTTTAACTATATCTGTGATGGTGATCCCACAGTATGGGAAAGAGATCCCTTGGAAAAAATGGCAGCCGATAATAAGGTTCTTGCCTATAGACATAAGGGCTTCTGGAAACCAATGGATATGCTAAGAGATAAAATGCAACTTGAATCTTTGTGGGAAAGTGGGAGGGCACCATGGAAAGTATGGAAATGAACAAGCTGTTTTCAGGCATATACAAAGATAAACGAGTCTTGGTTACTGGGCACACCGGATTTAAGGGTTCCTGGCTCACATTATGGCTTACGAAGCTTGGCGCAAAAGTATCTGGCATAGCTCTGCAGCCAAACACAAACCCCAATCATTGGGAACTGCTCAATATGAACATAGATAGCAATATCCAGGACATAAGAGATCTTGAAGGGTTGCGGAGTACAATAAAAAGAATCAACCCAGATATCATTTTTCATCTGGCGGCCCAGCCTATTGTGAGATTATCTTATGAAGAACCTTTGGAAACATATCAAACGAATGTTATGGGAACGATCAACTTGCTGGAAGTAGTCCGTGAAATGCCAAGCATCCAAGCGGTAATTATAGTTACCAGCGACAAATGTTATGACAACAAAGAGTGGGATTGGGGTTACAGAGAAAACGAGGCAATGGGAGGCAAAGACCCCTACAGTAGTTCAAAGGGCTGTGTTGAGCTTGTTGCTTCCGCATATAGAAACTCATTCTTCTCAAAAAAGCACAACAGAACACTAATCGCCACTGTCAGAGCTGGCAATGTGATTGGAGGAGGAGATTGGGCACAGGATAGAATTCTAACGGACATAGTTCTTGCGGCCACACAATCAAGATCAATAATGCTGAGAAATCCCAATGCAACACGTCCCTGGCAGTATGTTTTAGAGCCCTTAAGCGGTTATCTGGCACTTGGCGGGAAATTGTTGGAAAGCGAAAGAAATTTTGCAGAGGCCTGGAACTTTGGCCCTATGCATGAGAATAACGTATCCGTAAAGGAACTGGTAGTAGAATCTTCCAAGTGCTGGCCGGATGTCTCTTACTTGGTAGATGGTGCTCAACATCCCCATGAAGCAAACTTCCTAATGCTTGATAGTTCCAAATCGATGAAACGCCTCAAGTGGGCTTCTGTTTGGGGCTTTAATGAGACCGTCTCACAAACAATTAATTGGTACAGGATGTATTATGAAGAGGGTGCTGTAATGTCAGAACAGATATTGGAGCATTATATTAACGATGCCCGGAATAAAAATTTAGCTTGGAGCTTATAGGCACAGTTTGAAAAATATGGAAAGAATACTAATCACCGGCGGTGGCGGGTATCTTGGCTCCAAGCTGGCTGAGAGACTTTCAGAAGAAGATCATGAATTGTATCTTCTTGATCTCAGCTTCAATGATTTATCCCAGAAAATTAGCGCATCGCACAGTTCAGTGAACTTAGTTCATTGCGATCTAACTCAAGATACACAAGTGGAAAAGACACTACGAGAAATTGAACCAAGTGTGGTTTTTCATTTTGCGGCACTATTGACCAGAGAGAGGGATTTCAAGAACTATGAAAGGCTTTATGAGGTGAATGTCCAGGGCAGCTTGAATTTATTGAGAGCTATGTCAAAAACAGAAAAGCCCCAAAGGATTGTATATTCAAGTAGCAGTGAAATATACGGTTCCAAGAATTCATCTCCATTCCATGAAAACCAGGTTCCCGATCCGGCATCACCATACTCTTTGACGAAGCTAATGGCTGAGAATCTGATTAAAACATATTGCAGCATTAACAGGCTTCAATATACTATATTCAGACTGTTCAATTTTTACGGTGATGGGATGCCCGAGAATTTCTTTATCAGCCAATTGAAACACGCCCTTGATCACAATGAGCTGTTCCACATGACTAATGGAGAACAGGTCCGCGATTTCCTGGAAATCAATGATCTGCTTGCTTTAATGCTAAGGGCATATCAATCCGAGAAGAGTATCGGCGAGACCATTAATATTTGCAGTGGCACGGGAGTTAGATTAGTGGATTTAGCTACAACAGAGACTGAGAAACAAGGCAAAGCACATTTACTTAAAATAGGCTCTTTACCATATCGAGAGAATGAGGTTTGGGAGATGGTGGGAAGTAATGATAAAATTCAAAGTATTTTGCAATGCAAGTGATGTGGAACTAACATGAGTCAATGTTTGCTAATTAGGGAATATTTCCCGAGTAATTTTAATCCATCTTCTTCACCTTGGGTATTAGCCCAAGCTCAATCAATACGACTTTATGGATATAATCCATTAGTGGTATCTCCAACACCTATAATCCCCAGAGTTGTAAAAAAAAGAAACCAATCAAAGCATTCGTGGGGAGAAAAACCAAGCAAGATTGTAACCGACTACTTAGGCGTTAGAGTGTTAAGGCCAGGTTATGTCAAGCTTCCCAATAATCGGTTTTTGAGATACAATTTATGGGCAATGTCTTATGCCCTATCCCTGGCCTCCAAGGGAAGAGAGTTTTCTTTTATTCATTCTCATTTTGGGCACGCCGGGATTGCTGCTTTACCAATAAAGAAAAGAACAAAGAAGTCCATTATCACTTCTTTTTATGGATTCGATTTAGGGTCTGATCTCAAGGGATTATCTGTAGGATATAAAGCTTTAGCAAACACCGGAGATCTTTTTATTGCTCTATCTGAAGATATGAAAAGCGATTTGATTAAAGCTGGGTTTCCGGATAGCAGAATAATAGTACATCATTTAGGCGTTGACGTTACGCATTTTGCGCCAAATACTGATTTTCCACGATCTGGAGAGTCTGTAACGCTTTTAGTGGTTGCGACATTCCACGAAAGAAAGGGTATTCACCATGCTGTCAAAGGCTATAAAACAGTGATGAATGAAAATCCGGGGCTAAATATCAAGCTGCGGATTGTTGGAGATGGCCCGTATAAATCACATATTATTGATGCTATAGGTGGCGATGAACGTATAACGATGGTGAACAACTTTATTGCAAAGAATCCGAGGCAGATGATATTGAGGGAGATGCAAAATTGCGATATGTTCATGCTAACGAGTAAGACAATGCCCGACGGTGACAAAGAAGGCACTCCTGTCGTTTTGATGGAGGCACAGGCTTGCGGTAAACCTTGCATTTCAACATATCACGCTGGTATTCCTGAGATTGTTCTTCATAATAGAACCGGTCTTTTGGTAAAAGAAGGTGATATAGAAGGGATTGCACAAGCTATATTCACTCTCTCGACAGACACAGAGATGAGGCGAAATTTTGGGCAAAATGCCCGAAGTCACATATTAGAATATTTCAATCACGATATTCAAATGAATAAACTGGCCAAAGTCTACGATGATGTCTCCGGTAGATAGTTCAGTAGTGATGCCTGGCGTGATAGTTCTGGGTGGACATGTACAAGCATACGGTATCATAAGGGTCTTTGGCGAGCTTGGAATTGATTCTGTTATTATTGATAACAAGAAGCACAATATCTCGAAACACTCCAAGTATTGTAAAGCATTTTATCTTGTGTCTTACAGGCATACTATAAGGATTTTACTTGGTCTCATGGGAAAAGGTAAATACATGAACTGGGTCATATATCCGACTGATGATTATTATGTGCGCACCCTGAGTGAGAATAAGGCCTTGCTATCTGGGCACTTTACGGTAGCTATTGATGACTGGAATACGGTGGAGAAGTTCTATGATAAAAGGTTATCATATCCGATTGCAGAATCTGTGGGCGTTCCAATACCAAAGACTTATTATATCTCTACAATGCAGTCTGCCATTGAACAGGCCGACAGAATAGAATTCCCGAGTATCATCAAGCCAGCGGTCATGAAGGATTTTTACGATAAGTTAAAAGTGAAAGCAATTCTGTGTAATAATAAAGATGAATTGATCAAAGGCTTAGAGAGAGCTTCTCAAGTGGTGGACATAGATAGGCTGATGTTGCAAGAAGTGATACCCGGCTTATTTGGATCTCAGTTCTCAGTAGGCGTCCTTTTTGATGGGGTCAAAGCAGCAAATTACATCATAGCAAAAAGGAAAAGGCAGCATCCAATGCTATTCGGCAATGCTACTACCTATGCTGAGACTGTGGATATCCCCGAATTGCTTGCTTATGCTGTTAAGATGCTAAAAAAAGTTGGATATAAAGGAGTCTGCGAAGTGGAGTTTAAATATGACCATAGAGATGGGCGATACAAGTTCTTGGAAGTGAATCCCAGGCTCTGGAAATGGCATCTATTGGCACATAAAAGCCATGTTCCAATTTTAGAAAGTTCCTATAGATACCTGGTAAAAGGAAGTTTTAAAGCAACAGAAGGGTTTGAAAGCGCAGCCTGGATAGACATCGTTACCGACCTTAAAGCCAGATTCGATCTGCTGCGTAAGGGTATAAAGTATATAGATAAAGAAAAGAACGTGATTGCGGCTGTATATAATAAGCATGATATTGCCCCGTTCCTTATGCAGCTCGTTTATTTACCGTGTTTTGCCTTATCGTCAAACCGCAATTGTGGGGTATAAATGCTGATATTGTTTATGTTCGTTCTGTTGTATAGCACTTCCATGTATATGTTTTTACATTATAAGACACACATGCAGCTTCGCCTGATATTTATAGATAATATTATAGTATCAATTTGTGTGCTTACGGTGGCGATGCTGTTGCCGCTTAATTACTATGTAAGGATACTGATAACAATTGCACTTGTCCCTCTGTTTGTATTTATTAATATCCACATTCGTTTTTGGCGGTCACCCAAACGTAAGATAAGTGAGAAATTGGAACACGTGGTCTCTCCTGCTGACGGCAGAATTATCTACATCAAGGAAATCCTGGCAGACGGGAAACTTGAATCGGATAAACGAGGCAGCGTTTCTGAACTATTTGAGATATCAAAAACAGAATTATCACCTGCGCCATGCTGGCAGATTGGGATAAATATGACTCCTTTTGATGTGCACAAAAATTGTAGTCCCATAAACGGGGTCGTTCTTTTTAGCAAGCACTTCGCCGGGCTTTTTTTGAGCTTAAAGGATAAAGAAGCTGTGTCTCAAAATGAAAGACATACTTATGTGATAGGAACACCTGAGTTTAGAGTAGCTGTGGTTCAGATTGCTTCAAAGAGAGTTAGACGCATAGATGCGTATGTAGAGGAAAAAAGTGCCGTTAAAAAAGGGGATTGGATTGGCATGATAAGATTTGGAAGTCAAGTGGATGTATTCATTCCCATTGAATGTGAACTGCTGATTGAGCAGGGGCAGCAATTGTATGCCGGATCAACTGTTATTGCCAGGATTCCTGACAGATTTATAGAACGGGATGTCGAATGAAAAAAGCACTATTTCTGTTTGCTGCACTCTTGCCGTCATCTATTAAAATCTTGTTATATAGATCGATGGGAGCCCAAATTGGCAAAAATGTTAAGTTTGGATTAGGCTCACTATTGATCTTTAGGGATTCGCTAATTATTGGCAACAACGTCAAAATAGGTTCCGGATCACTGATAAAGTGTCACGCAGGCGAAATAGGTGATTACTCTGAGATTACACCAGCAACACTGATAAGCGTTCCCAAGTTTAAAATAGGTAGAGACTGTAAGTTCAGTTATGGTTCGATAATACGCAGTGGTCACACCACAAAGAGGTCTGAGCTGATAGTAGGTGACTTGGTTCATGTTTTTCCTTTTGTAATGATAGATTGTTCAAGGAAGGTAACGATCCAAGATGGTGCTGGAATTGGTCCTAAATGTAGCATTTTTACTCATTCATCATACAAATCTATCCTTGAAGGATACAGCGTTGCCTATGCTGATGTCTTGATCGGTAAAAGAGTGGAATTGACTTATAACGTATTTGTGGCACCGGGAGTCACCATTGGAGATGATGCAATTTGTGCTTATGGAGCTTATGTGAACAAGGACGTTGAAAGTGGAGTATTAGTAGCGGGCATGCCGGCAGTTCCCAAGCGGACAAAAGAGCAGATAACAAAACACAAAGATTTACTGAATGTCGAGCAAACCATTACAGATATTCTTGAGGACTATAAAGACAACATCAGCTTTGTAAATAATCGTGAACCACTTCCGGTTAAGATTGTTTTAGGTCAGAATAGAATAGCAGTGGATTCAAACACTGCCTATATATTGATCGAATCATCAATAGGAAGCGTGAATACTGAAAGTTATGCTGTTTTTGACGTTACACTCGGTATAGCTTATAATCAAGGAATTGCTGCGCCTGACTACCAAGGATTAAGGAAATTCTTAAGCAGATATGGTATTAGGTTTGTAACTGGAGAAAGAGCTTGAGAGTAATCATCGATATTGGTCATCCAGCCCATGTGCATCTATTCAAGAATTTGGCTTGGAGGCTGCAGGATAGCGGACATAAGGTGCTATTCACATGTAGAGATAGAGAGCATGTAGTTTATCTTCTAAAAAAGTATGGCTTTGTATATGAGAATTATGGGAAGCATTACAAGAACATGCAGGGGAAGCTGTATGGATTGGCAAAAAACGAGATGCAGATGCTTAATACAGCCTTGAGCTTTAAGCCTGACCTTTTTATTAGCCACGGTTCCACTATTGCAGCTCATTCATCATTTCTGGTCAGAAAACCTCACATAGCCCTTGAAGATACTTTTAATATGGAACAGGTTCGCTTGAGTATGCCATTCACAGATGTGGTGTTAACTGGGGATTATCCGCATACTTCGTTGGGCAAAAAAGAGATTCAATATCCCGGATATCACGAGCTTGCTTATTTACATCCCAATGTATTCACTCCTGATGAAAGTGTCTTGGATAGCTTGGGGGTGAGAAAAGACGAAAAATATGTAATTGTGAGGTTCGTGGCCTGGGCAGCAACCCATGATGTAGGGCATGCGGGGATGTCTTTGGACAACAAGATGAAGCTTGTTAACGCTTTGGCAAAAAACATGAAGGTGTTCATTTCTTCAGAAGTAGAACTTCCAAGTGAATTAAAGGACTATCAAATCCGTATCAGACCGGATGAAATGCATAGCGCTTTGGCTTTTGCTCATTTGTTTGTAGGAGAAAGCTCTACAATGGCTACAGAAGCTGCTTGTTTAGGGATTCATTCAGTTTATATCAATGATAGTCAATTAGGCTATATAACAGACCTTGCTAAACAAGGTTTGATCTATCCATTCACTGAGAGCGAATCTGATCAATTATTCGCTATAGCAAAAGCTTCAGAAATTGCAATGAATGAAGATACAAGTTTCTGTAAAGAGTTACAATCAAGATTGCTACAAAACAAAAATGACGTAAGCTCATTTTTGTATTGGTTCGTCATTAATTACCCCCAATCAAAGCTTGAAATCATGGGTACTGATAGATTCGATTTTAGTAGATTTAAATAATTTTAACCACCGAGAACACCGAGATCACCGAATTAATGTAAGCAATCTCAACTTTCTCAACCCTCTCAATTTCTACAACATTATAAAATACGTTTGTACCCCATTTGTGGAAAATATAGGATAAATTATGTTTAAAGACAAAACCATCATCATCACCGGTGGCACCGGTTCCTTTGGCAATGCGGTGCTCAATCGATTTTTGAGTACCGATGTCAAAGAGATTCGCATATTCAGTCGTGACGAGAAAAAGCAGGACGATATGCGTAAGATTTATAACAATCCCAAGATCAAGTTTCATATTGGTGACGTGCGGGATTATGAGAGTGTGGCTAATGCCATGATTGGTGTGGATTTTGTATTTCATGCCGCAGCGCTGAAGCAGGTTCCTTCTTGCGAGTTCTTTCCTATCCAGGCGGTGAAAACCAATATTCTGGGAGCGGAGAATGTGATGCGCGCCGCGATTGCTAATCAAGTGAAGAAATTGATAGTGCTTTCCACCGATAAGGCTGTGTATCCAATCAACGCTATGGGAATGTCCAAGGCGATGATGGAGAAGGTAATGGTGGCATATTCCCGCCAGCAACCTGCGAATGGCACGGTGCTTTGCGGTACACGCTATGGCAATGTAATGGCCTCCCGCGGTTCGGTGATTCCGCTGTTTATCGAGCAGATCAAAGCGGGGAAAGCTATCACGATTACAGATCCGGATATGACACGCTATCTGATGTCTTTAGACGAAGCAGTGGAACTGGTTGTGTTTGCCTATCAGCATGGAGTTCCGGGGGATATCTTTGTTCAGCAATCCCCGGCCTCTACCGTGATAGATCTGGCACAGGCGCTGATAGAGCTCTTTGAGGCCAAGACCGAGATCAAGATTATTGGTACACGGCATGGCGAGAAGAAGCATGAGACTTTGGTGAATAGGGAAGAGATGGCTAAGGCGGTGGATCTGCCTGGTTATTATCGTATTCCGGCTGATACCAGGGATTTGAACTACGAAAAGTATTTCAGTAATGGACAGGCGAAAGTGGCTGAGGCTGTGGATTATACTTCGGAGAATACGTATAGACTTTCTATTCCAGAGGTAAAAGAGAAACTGCTGACATTGTCGTATGTGCGAGAAGAGCTGGGGTCACGATAAAACAAATTATTTTTACCACCGAGAGCACCGAGGACACCGAAAAAGAGTCATAAGTGGGAGGGAGGGGATGTATGGTGAATGAGATTTTTGAGAAGGAACTGTGTGATAGGATCATTGGGTGCGCAATATCAGTTCATAAGACTCTGGGTTCTTCTTATATGGAGAAATTATATGAAAGGGCCTTGTTGATAGAGCTGGAAGAACAGAACCTCAAGGCAAGATGTCAGGTGCCATTACAGGTGACTTACAAGAATCATGTCATTGGTGATTACAAACTAGACATAATTGTAGAGAATAAAGTTATTCTTGAACTCAAGGCTTGTTCTAAGATTATTCCCGTTCATGAAGCTCAATTATTCCAATATCTACACGCATCAGGCATCAAAATTGGCTATATAATCAACTTCGGAAGTAACTACAAG
>Ga0265295_1001469_pt1 | contig 41341 bp, 25 predicted proteins | sample Munlansysbiofilm_FD_192503 | JGI IMG/M metagenome (GOLD analysis project Ga0265295, IMG submission 192503) | Leachate microbial communities from a municipal landfill in Southern Ontario, Canada - Methane capture system biofilm | ecosystem: Engineered > Solid waste > Landfill > Unclassified ... | reverse complement strand
GATTTCTTCCCGAGATGGAGAAGGAACAGCGCCTTAAGGCCTTCAACGCGCTAAATCTTAATCACCACAAATACCGCTACGCAATGCACAACGTACAATTCGACGTGCAGCAACTACTCATCAATGGCGTTATTGTACCAAAATCCGATTTGCTGGTGGTTCAGTTTAGCGGAGTAGAGATGCCCACGGTTGTAGTATAGAATACCTTAATCCTTTGCTCGCTAACGGCTCCGTTCGGCTTAGGCTGTGTCTGCATACATACTTTATCAACAAAACTGCAAATTCTACAACCAACACAATTTACTTTTGCTTGGCACAGCCAAAAGAGATATATACGCCTTAGGCACAGCCTAAGCCGAAACGCAAAAAGAGTAAATCGGTATTTGGATAAGAATCAAAAAAAACTGAACATATATATAGTTTACTCCTTAGCGCATTAAAATTTTTCACCATCTTTGTTCTACATCTGTTCGTTAGCGAACAGTCTGTGTTCGCTAGCGAACAATTATTAACACTCACAAAACAAGTCAACATACTGATTATAATACAACTACTGTTTTTGGTTTAAAGTTTGAAGAGAAAGTCACTATAATGTTTTACCGTTCATAACCAACAATGGTTACGGAACACCCTACAGCGAATGAAAATACAAATAGATAATCTTAGTAAAGTTTACGATAACGGAAAGCAAGCGCTATCTGGCGTTAATCTGGACATTGAAACTGGCGTTTTTGGTTTGCTTGGGCCTAACGGAGCGGGTAAGTCAACCTTAATGCGAATCCTCGTTACCCTAATGCTACCCACCAACGGCAATGTTTCGGTAAATGGTTTTGATTTGCTAAAAGATAGGGGAAAGGTTAGGCAAATGCTAGGCTACCTTCCTCAGGATTTTCGCTTCTTTAGCAAGCTAAAAACGTGGGAATTTCTTGACTACGCAGCGGGTCTATCTGGAATTAGTAATTCTAAAATTCGTTCGGCAAAGGTTGATGAATGGCTCGATAAGGTTGGACTTTTCGACGTGCGAGACCGCAGTGCCAGCAAGCTATCGGGCGGGATGAAACGCAGGCTGGGAATTGCACAAGCGCTAATTGGCGAACCAAAAATAGTTGTTGTTGACGAGCCAACCACAGGGCTCGACCCCGAGGAGCGAATTAGATTTCGAAATATCCTCTCAGAACTTGCCCAGCGCGATGTTATAATTATCCTTTCAACCCACATTGTTGGCGATATTTCAAGTATGTGCCAAAACCTAGCGTTGCTTCACAATGGTAGGGTTGGTTTTAGCGGTTCGCCAGAGGAACTGATAGACCAAACCCGTGGTCATGTTTGGCAGGTAACCAGTTCGGGTTTCGAGTATGAAATGTTAAAGGAGAAATACCCAGTTATCTCAACCATTCCCTCGGACGACGGATGGGAACTTCAGCTGGTTGGCGATGGGCTTAGCGCAAATAATGCCATTGCCATTGAACCCAACCTAGAGCACGCCTACGTTTATTTTATGGAGTACCTTGCAAATAAAAAAGAATTGTAATGCCCATGAGCACCCTACACACCATACATACCATAGCCAAATTCGAGCGTAAGGCCTTGCTGCGAAGCTGGTTCTTCCGGATTTTCGCCATCCTTTTCATAGTGGCTATTGGCATTTTTAATGTGGCCATGTTTATTGAGTCCAGCGGAGCACCATGGATGTACCGCGCGCTTCCCGCATCTCTCCCCTATGCCAACCTTATCATTCTGAATCTAGGGCAAGCGATAGTTGCTGTTTTTTTAGCATCAGAATTTTTAAAGCAGGATAGAAAGAACGATTCCGTAGAGGTTATCTATGCCCGCTCTATGACCAACTTCCACTATATCCTCGGAAAAACGCTTGGTATACTAACCGTTTTTATTGTACTAAACTTTATTATACTCTTAATTGGAATGGGGTTCTCATTCCTAAGTAGCGACTCGGCCAAGGGAATTTCCGAATTCTTCCTCTACCCAATCCTAATTAGCATACCCACTCTCGTATTCATACTGGGCCTTTCGTTTTTTATAATGACGCTGATTCGCAATCAGGCTATTACGTTTATTCTAATTCTAGGATATATAGCCCTAACCGTGTTTTACCTAAGCGAAAAATTCTATCATCTTTTCGATTTTATTGCCTACAATGTTCCGCTTTTAAGTTCCACGTTTGGCGGGCTTCCCAATCTTTTCGAGCTAATTTTGCACAGGGGTATTTACCTGCTAGTTGGTATTGGGCTAATACTCATCACTGCATTCAAGCTGCAACGCCTGCCCCAGTCCACTCGTTTCAACTTTCTACCCTTAATATTAGCACTGCTTTTCCTGTTGGGAGCATTTTTTATGGGATATCAGTATATTGGTCTTAAAAAAGAGGTGCTTAACGAGAAAAAACAAATGGTACAGGTTAATAATAGGTACGCATTTAGGCCAAGGGTTAGTGTTGATAATTGCTCTATTGAACTTGAGCATTTGGGCAAGCGCATTAATGCCAAGGCAACCCTCAACATCTATAACAGGAACGAGCAAAAAATTGATACCCTGATTTTTAGTCTAAACCCTGCCCTGCAAATATCTAGTATTGAGATAAACGGAAAATCAACCGCATTTACACGCGAACTGCATCTAATAATAATTTCCGACATTGAATCGGTTTTACCTTCCACGAGCCGCCAAATGGTTTTTAGCTACTCTGGTACCATAAACGAGAACACCCACTTTCTGGACATCAACCCCGATGAGTATTCCGATTACCTAAACTTCGAACTTTTTAAGGCTAGAAAAAGGTTTGCCTACGTTACTCCTAGTTTTGTTTGCCTAACTAGCGAGTCACTTTGGTACCCTACTTCAGGCGTAACCTACGCCACAGCAAGGCCAGCATTTTACCAGTCCGACTTTTCAAACTTTTCACTAAAGGTAAAAACGTCCAAAGAGCTAACAGCCGTTTCGCAGGGTCGACAAGTTAAAACTGAAAAGGGTATTTTCGAGTTTACAAACGACTACCCGCTACCAAAAATAAGCCTGCTTATTGCCGATTATGTAAAGCACGAACTAACCGTTGACTCCATAGAGTTTTCACTGTATACCAAAACAGGTAACGGTTACTACCTAAAAGAGTTTGAAGGCTTTGCCGATACGCTACCCGCCATAATTCGAGAGCTTAGAACCGAGTATGAAACGTTGCTGGAACTGCCCTACGGATTTAACCGTTTTTCGCTTGCTGAAATTCCGATAAACTATGCATTGGATAAACATATTTGGTCGGCGGTGAGTGATGCCGTACAGCCCGAAATAATTTTTTACCCAGAACGAGGTGTTCTGATGGAGGAAACCGATTTTCTTTTTCAAAAGTCAAACTTTGAAAAAAGAATGAAAAAGAATAACGAGGAGCTTACGCCCATTGAGCTGCAAACAAGAATGTTTAAACAGGTTATTCGCAAAAACATAATGACACCGTCGAACGGATGGTACGAGTTTGGCAATATAGTAGACAAGTACACCTACTCATTAACCCCACAGTTTTACAGCTATATTACACAGATTAAGAGCCATAAATTCCCAATTTTTAACATCGCAATGGAGACCTACATTAGCGAGCGCAACCAAAATTATGCGCCCCGAGCGCAATGGTTCTTCGGCGGCATTTCACATAGCGATAAAATTTATCTCGAGCTAAAAGAGGCAAGCATTAACGACATAATTAGCAAGGGCAATCGCAAACTAGACAAAGAAGTTAATGTGTACAAACCACTAACCCTAAACGATGTTATTATGGCCAAGGGAAAACAACTTTTCTCGCTGCTTATTGCTCGTTTTGGCGAAAAACCATTCAATAACTTTATTAGCCAGTTTATAGAAAGCAATGCCCACAAAACTTTTTCGCTAAATGATTTGGACAAGGGAATACAAACTCGGTTTGGCTCCTCAATTACTGGTGAATTAAATAGTTGGTACTTGTCTACAACCCTACCTGGTTTTCTTGTTAATGATTTGAAAACCTACAAAGTACTCGATGGCGAGTACACTAAGTATCAGGTTAAGTTTATAATAGTAAACCCCGAGCCTGTTGATGGTGTTGTTGAGGTGATTGTTGACCTAGACAATAAGAGCAGCACCCGCAGTTTTACCGAAGAAAAGCCTAGGGAACCTGATTACTTCCAAAGAATCCTCATACCTGCTCAATCGGCTAAGGAGGTGGGCATAATTTTCAATAGAGAGCCAAAAAAACTAAGAGTATTAACGGGTATCTCGGAAAATTTACCTAATACCCTCACATACGAACTAACAGATTTCGAAGAGGTGAAACGAGTAACTGTTCTCGACGGGGTAAAGAGTGCACCGTTTATCGATAACATATCAAAAAGCAACGAGTTTATAGTAGATAATGAGGACGAAGGATTTTCATTCTATCACCAAACTCAAGAGAGCTACCTAAAGTCGATAATCAAAAACAAGGAGAGTAGTAGGTATAAGTACACGGGCATACACTTTTGGAATCCATCCAGAGAGTGGGAGCCTGTTCTTCAATCGGGGTTTTACGGAAAGTATATTCAATCGGCATACTACACAGCCTCTGGCGATGGTAGTCGATATGCCCAATGGAAAGCCAACCTACCGCAAAGCGGATACTACGATGTTTACTGCCATAACGAAAAGATAAATATTGATTGGAATAGGAATGAGAGTAAGTCTAGCTACAACTACCGCATTTACCACGACGATGGAATTGAGGACATTACCCTATCCGATGAGGAGTTGGAAAAAGGATGGAACTATATGGGAACCTTCTATATTTCACCAGAGAATGCCACTGTTGAGCTAACCAATAAATCGAACGGTAGTATGGTTTATGCTGATGCAATTAAATGGGTTAAAAAATAGAAATGGCTGCGAATTTAATTTTTTTTGAATTCGTGCTAAACAAACGATAACACGCAATAAGTATGAAAATTGTCAAACTTTTTCTTGCCTTCGGAATAGTTAGCGGAGTACTGTTCCATTCAACTGCACAAAAGGTTATAACACTTGAAGAGGCTATGCAGTTTGCCCTTGAAAATAGCCCCGATATAAAGCAATCGCGCATTAGTATGGAGCAAAGCCGCGAGCTACTCAACGCCCAGCTGGCAGGTTTAAAATCATACTTCGCCCTAACCGTTACGCCCATTGAATACTCCGTTAGCGACACCTACGAGGAGTACTTCTCGCAGTGGTATAAGTCCGAAAAAATATCGTCGAACGGAGGGCTTACCATTGCACAACCCATAAAATGGACTGATGGCACGCTAATGCTTAACAACAACTTTGAGTATCGAAATACCAAGTCGGATGTGAGTAATAACGACCCATTGAACCCAGGCACCACCACCAAGGAGTACAGCGGGTTTAACAACAACCTTTACCTTAGCTACAACCAGCCCCTGTTCACTTATAATCGAACACAGATGAACCTTAAGCGCAACCAGCTTAGCCTCAACAACGCTACGCTAGCGTATTCAATTCAAATGTTGAGTATGGAGCGTATGGTTTCGCAGGCATTCTACACCATTTATCAGAAACAGATGTCGGGGCAAATTTCGCAAGAGGAGTTCGAGAACCAGAAGGTTAGCCTAGAAATTATCCGAAGTAAGGTGGAAGGCGGTCTATCGGCAAAAGAAGAATTGCTTCAGGCTGAGCTAAACTTCGCCACCAGTAAGTCAACCCTCGACAATGCCCTTGTTGATTTGGAAAATTCTATGGACCAGTTTAAGCAGCTTATCGGCCTGCCCCTTTCCGACGAAATAAAAATATCCACCGACATTCAGTACAAACCTGTTATTGTTGATATGGATAAGGCCATTGAGAATGGGCTAAAACAAAGGCTCGAGCTGTCGCAGCGAAAAATAGATTTAAACAATGCGGAGTTCGACCTGATTGAAACGATGGCCACCAATGAATTTAAGGGCGATGTTAAACTCTCACTGGGACTAATGGGTAACGACGAGAAATTCCCAAACATATACGATAAGCCCACCCGAAGCCCTCAGGTTGGCGTTACTTTTTCAATTCCCATATTCGACTGGGGCGAAAGGAAAGCCAGAATTAGGGCTGCAGAACTTGGCGTGGAATCCAAGGAGATTAACCTAAGGGAGCTGGAAAAAGATATTGTAATAAATATCCGAAAGGTTTTCAGAAACTTGCAAAACCTAAGCACTCAAATTGCCGTTGCTCAGCAAAACGTAAAAAATGCGCAGCTAACCTACGAGATTAACCTTGAGCGGTATCGCAATGGCGACCTTACCAGCATCGACTTAGAGCGGTACCAAAACCAGCTATCACAAAAGAAAATGGATTTCTCAAATGCACAAATTAACTATAAGCTAGAACTGCTAAACCTAAAAATACAATCGTTGTGGGACTTTGAGAACAACACCTCATTTGTGCCCTTGGAACTACAACAGAACATTAATTTTGAATAATTGACCACACAACACCATGAAAAAACTACTAACCATAATTCTGTCAGCCGCACTACTAGCATCATGCAGTAGTAAGGATAGTGATTTGAGCAAGGATATATCCGTTCCCGTTTCGGTAATAGATATTCAGTTGCAACCCATTGAAAAATTTATTGAAACTACTGGCAACGTAAACCCCGTAAAGGAGGCTAGCTTAAAAAGTGAGGTTGCTGGCACTTACAGTCTAAACGTTAACCCGAAAACTGCGAAGCGATTTGCCCTTGGCGACTGGGTAAACGAGGGCGAAGAGATTGTTACAATAAAGGACAAGGAGTACGAAAACAACATTAAAATTACCTCACTGGAGCTAAAACTCGATATATCGAAGCAGGTATACGAAAAGCAGCAATCGCTATACGAAAAAGGTGGCGTTACGCTAAGCGAACTCAAAAATGCAGAGATTGATTATATCAACTCAAAATACTCCTATGAAGATGCCACGATTAGGTTGGCCAAAATGCATGTTAAAGCACCATTTGCAGGCGTGCTTGTAGAGCTGCCCCATTACACTCAGGGCATTAAGGTTGAAGCAAACTCATCTATGTTCAAGCTAATGGATTACAGCAAACTGTACTTGGAAACAAGCTTGGCAGAGAAGGATTTTCAATCGGTTAGAACTGGACAAGGTGTAAAAATTACAAACTACACGCTACCCAACGACACGCTAAAAGGCTACATCTCGCAAATTTCGCCAGCCATAGATGCCACAACACGTTCATTTAAAACCTTTATTACCATTGATAACCCTTCGCATAAGCTTAGGCCCGGCATGTTTGCCAAGGGCGAAATTGTGGTAGCACGGGTTGATAGTGCCATTGTTATTCCCAAAAACGTAATACTCTCTAAACAGAGGGGTAACACCATTTTTGTGGTTGATAAGGGGTTGGCGCAGGAGCGAATGATAACCATTGGGCTTGAAAATCCCAATGAGGTTCAGGTAATATCGGGGCTTGAACTCAACGATAGGTTAGTAATAAAAGGGTTTGAAACCTTGCGTAACCGTTCCAAAGTAAAAGTTGTAAAGTAATCTCAACATTAGTTCTAAAGCATTTAATGCTAATTATTAAGAATCTATAGACCAAATAAAAAGCAATAATAATTTCATGACCAATCATTTACAACCCATTGCACCATCCCAAAGAGTTAAGGAGATTGATTTTGTAAGGGGCATTGCTCTACTAGGAATCCTGATGGTTAATATGGCCATTTTTCGCAATTCAACTTTTGGTATGACCATCGAAAGTCCCACTTCCGAAGGGATGCTTAGCACCATTACCAATGGTATTACGTACCTATTTGCCGAGGGTAAGTTCTACTCCCTTTTCTCGCTCCTTTTTGGGTTTGGGTTTAGCATCTTCTTACTAAAAGAACAAACCCAACGCATTGAAATGAAACCAGTTTTTAAACGACGAATGCTTGGGTTGCTAGGGTTTGGTATGGTTCATGCTTTTCTAATTTGGTCGGGTGATATTCTAATTACCTATGCTCTCACAGGTTTTTTGCTTATGGCTTTTAAAGATACATCAATAAAAGGGCTCGTAAAATGGGCTATTGGACTTGTGTTGTTCATCATTTTGCTTCAGGTATCAATTTTTGGACTAGTTCAGCTGGTTAAGGATACTCCAAACGCCAGTATAGTTATGGACCAGCTCGGTGATTCTCAAAATATAATGGCCAAAAAAGCTGCTCTGGCAAAGGAGATATACTCGGGAAGTAATTACGGCGCAATGGTTGTACTGCGGGCTAAAGAAACGGTGCAGCAGCTATCGGGTTTTATTATCGTTTTTCCTTCGGTACTCGCCATGTTTCTAATTGGTTTTGCGCTGGGTAAAAGCGGAAGACTTCGAAATATCTCAGAGAATAAACTGTTCTTTAAAAAGATGTTTTGGATTTGCCTTCTGCTGGGACTTCCGCTGGGTGCTATGCACACATACGGATTGTTTGTTCATTCGCGCACGGCCATAGATATGTCTGGCAGTTTTCATGTCATAGGTTTCTTTCTGGGCTCTCCAGTTTTGGCACTGGCCTACTTCTCGGGCGGCTTGCTACTGTTCAATCGGTTTGGCAAATTAAAGTTATTTCAGATGGTAGCTAATGCGGGCCGAATGGCTTTAACCAACTACCTAATGCAAAGTATAATATGTACCACCCTTTTTTACGGTTATGGATTTGGACTGCTGGGAAAGGTAAATGCCTTTTACAGCCTTCTTCTCACACTAATAATTTGGAGCATTCAGCTGCCGCTCAGCAGCTGGTGGCTTAGTCGTTACCGCTTTGGACCTGCCGAATGGCTCTGGCGATGGATAACCTATGGTAAAAAGCAGCAGAATAGGATTAAACAAGAACTAATGGTAAGCGAATTGCCTCTTTAAAATAAAATGCGGCCGATTCGTGCCATTGAAAGTATAAAAAAGACGTATGAAAAGAATAACCCAATTCTCGGTAAATAACCCTGTAACGGTATCCATGCTAGTGCTTGGAATCCTTTTGCTAGGCTACATCTCGTTCAGCAAGCTTGGCATCGACCTACTCCCCGACATGAACTCCCCGCGCATTTTTGTTGAAATTAATGCGGGTGAGCGCCCTCCCGAAGAGATAGAGAAGCTGTTTGTTGAAAATATCGAATCGCAGGCCATACGCCAAAAGGGTGTTGCACAGGTATCGTCGGTTTGTATGGTAGGTTCAGCACGCATTACGGTGGAGTACAACTGGGGAACCGATATGGATGAGGCCTTTCTCGATTTGCAAAAAGCGCTTACAACTTATAGTCAGAATAGTGATATTGATGAGTTTAACATTACCCAGCACGACCCCAATGCCGCACCGGTAATGATTATCGCCATGCGCCACTCCGAAATAAGTGATATGGACGAGCTACGCAGGGTAGGCGAGAGCTACATACGCAACGAGCTAATTCGGCTTGAGGGTATTGCAGATGTATCGCTAAGCGGAATTGAGGAGAAAGAGGTACAGGTTGAAACTAATCCGTACAAGCTAAAGTCGTTCAATCTAACCACAGGCGACATTGCCTCAGCAATTCAGAATATAAACCGCAACGTGTCGGGAGGTAGCATAGTGGAAATGGGCAAGAAATATATCATTAAGGGCTCGGGCCTCGTTAATAATCTTGATGATATTGAGAATATAATGCTTAGCTACCGACAGGTTGGCCAGGCTGAGCCACAACAGGGGCAGCAAACCAATACTTTAACCGAAAAAACGCCAATCCTTTTAAAAGATGTGGCCACTGTTAGCCTCGTAAACAAGAGTCCGAATAATATAGTGCGTATTAACGGCGACCGATGTGTGGGGCTTTCAATTCATAAAGAAACAGGCTCAAATACGGTAAAGGCTGTTGAGGAGCTAACCAAATCGCTTGAGACGATAAAGAAAGCCCTACCGGGCTACGAGTTTACCGTTGTTCAGAACCAAGGGCGATTTATTCAATCCTCAATTGGCGAGGTTAAAAACACCCTACTAATAGGCATCCTAATCGCTGTATTCGTACTGTACATCTTTCTGCGCCAACTAAAGGTTACAGCAATAATTAGTCTGGCCATACCCATTTCCATTGTGGCTACTTTCAACCTAATGTATTTCAACGGTTTAACTCTAAATATTATGACCCTAGGAGGGCTTGCTCTAGGCGCGGGTATGCTAGTTGATAACGCCATTGTGGTGGTTGAAAATATATTCAGAAATATGGAGCAGGGCATGACGGTTAGAGAGGCTGCAATAACCGGAACGGCAGAAGTTGGCGGGGCTATAACCGCTTCAACCCTCACTACAATCGTAGTTTTCTTGCCAATTGTATACCTCCAAGGTGCATCCAGCGCGCTATTTAAAGATCAGGCATGGACTGTAGCGTTCTCTCTTATTGCATCATTATTTGTTGCCATTTTGGTTATTCCCATGCTTTTTAATTCGATGTATAAGAATACCAAAACCAAGACTACCGAAGTATCGGTTCGAATAACTTGGTACGGAAGGCTTCTTTCAAAAATTCTTAACCACAAGGCTATAATTCTTACGCTTACCATTATACTCCTCGCTGTTACAGTTCTTGTTTTTCCAAGAATCGGGTCGGAGTTTATTCCAAAAAGCCAAGGCTCCGAGTTTAGCATAGGTATAAAACTACAAGAGGGAACACAGCTGGAGCGTACCTCGGAAACTGTGCTAAGCATCGAAAATATGGTGCACGATTTACTTGGCGACCAAATTGATATAATGTACAGTCAGGTGGGGCCACTAAGCACATCGGGCAGCGGAAAAACCGTTTTTCAAAACGAGAACACAGCAACCCTTAAAATTATATTACGAAAAGAATTTGCTAAACAATCCGATGCCATAATTCTAGCCACAGAACAGTTGATGGCCACTATTCCCGATGCCGAAATTACAATTTCTCGCGACGAAACAGCGTTGCAAGAAACCATCGGAACCGATGATGCACCCATGGTGGTTGAAATTAAGGGTAACAATCTGGATGAACTAAACCTGCTCTCGGAGAGCATTAAGCAAGGGTTAGTGCAAATTGCAAGCCTGCATAACGTAAAAACCAGCATTGAAGAGGGAGCACCAGAGCTAGATGTGGTAATTGACAGGTACAAGGCTGGCATATACGGGTTAAGCGTTGACAATGTGGTTTCGCAGCTTAAGGAACTGCTAATGGGCAAAAATGCTGGCAAGTACGAGCAAGGGGGCGAAATGAACGATATTACCATTAAACTACCCGAAATGAGCCTTTCGGGTTTTAGTGCCATAAAACTAAAAACGAGCAGTGGAGAGGTGCATCTATACGACTTGGCATCCATAAAGAGTTCCGTGTCGCCAAAGCAGCTATACCGCCGCAACCAGAATCGCATTAGCAAAGTTACAGCCGACGTGAATCGCAATCTGCCTTTCGATCAAATTGTGCAGCAGGTGCGTGAGCAAATATCAGTCATTGACATTCCTGCCGATTATCAGGTTGATATTGTGGGCGAAGAACAGAAACGCACCGAGGCAATGGGCAGTTTAGGCTTTGCGCTTGTCCTTTCCATCGTGCTGGTGTATATGGTTATGGCCTCAACCTTCGAATCGTTAATACATCCTTTTACTATTCTACTTACCATTCCGCTGGCGGGTGTGGGAATCGTTTGGGCTTTCCTTTTACTAGGAATACCCCTAAGTATAATGGCTTACATTGGCATAATAATGCTGGCAGGTATTGCAGTTAACGACTCAATAATTCTAGTAGATGCCATAAATAAGCTAAGGTCGAAAGGACTTTCGCTACGCGATGCAATTATAGGGGCTGGAGAAAATCGTATTCGACCTATTTTAATGACCAGCCTAACAACCATTCTGGCACTTTTACCGCTTACCATAGGATTTGGTGAGAGCGCTTCGCTCCGTTCACCTATGGCCATTGCGGTAATTGCCGGACTTACAACATCAACCCTACTCACACTAGTTGTAATTCCTTGTGTGTACTATGTTTTTGAAACGGCAAAGGCGAAAGTGGGAAAAAAGAGCGACGAGGATTAGTAAAATAATCGTACTTACAATAAATGCTTAACCCCTTTACACTGATTGCTAAGCTAAACAATAATTGCTCATTTAAACTGAATAAATGAACTTCATTATAAAACGAAAAGTACTCATTGCTATGCTCTTTACAGGGCTTAGCATGCTTGGGTACATATCGTACAAACAACTTCCCGTTGAACTCTACCCCAATGCAACACTCCCTATGCTATTCGTGCAGGTTGGCACCAACCTCGAGGTGGACCCAAAGTATATGGAGAACCAGGCCATTATACCCTTGGAAGGAGCTATTGGAGCAATGGAAGGGGTAGAAGAAATTGTATCATCAGCCGGACAACAGCAGGGAAGCATTCAGGTATCGTACCAAAAGAATATCAATCTTAAGTACGCCTATCTTAAGTTGGTAGAGAAGATAGACGAAGCCAAGAAGCAGCTACCTGAGGAATTTATAGTACAGGTTTTTAAATTTGATATGGAGCAGTTCAGCAATATGTTCATGTCCATTCAGGTTAGGGGTAGCGGTGGAATAGATAGAGTACGTCAGGTAACCGATAGGGAAATAATAAATAAGATAAAGAACATTGATGGTATTGCCAACGCCGAGGTTTTTGGTGGTCGAGATAAATCCATTGAAATCACCCTGCAAAGGGATATCTGCGAGGCTCATGGTATTTCTCCATCCGATGTTCGTTCAGCCTTAAACAGCAATAGCAAAGCAAGAACCTTTGCTGGAAAAGTTACCCAGAACAATCGCCTACATTTTGTAAACGTAACAGCCGAGTTTGATGACCTAAATAGTATCCACAACCTAGTGGTGAAGCAAGAGGGTAACATCAAACTAAAGGATATAGCCACCGTAACATTTGGCGTTAAGGAGCTAGAATCGTATAGCCGAGTAAACGGGCTAGATGCCGTTACCATTAGCCTTACTAAGGATTCGCAGGCAAACGTAATTGACCTCGCCAACAGGGTAAAGGAGCAAATAGTTGCGCTAAATTCGGAGTTGGACGACAAGGAGATTGAGCTGGTAATTCAGACTAACAGCGCCGAAACAATGGAGGAAAACATCAACTCTATTATTCAGTTAGCACTAATAGGCGGACTGCTGGCAATTTTTGTGCTTTGGGTTTTCCTTAAAAACCTGCGGCTTGTGGTTGCCATCGGGTTGGCAATTCCCATTTCGGTTTTTACCGCTTTTAACTTCTTTTACGCTGCTGGAATAACCATTAACAGCCTAACATTGCTGGGGATGGCGCTGGCCATTGGTATGCTGCTGGATAACAGCGTGGTAGTTTTGGAAAATATTTATCGTTTAGCTTCAAAAAACATTCATCCCGACCAAGCGGTAGTGCAGGGTACCCGAGAGGTTTGGCGTTCCATATTTGCTGCAACGCTAACCACCATTACGGTATTCCTCCCTTTCCTTTTCTCCGAAAACTTTTTTATCGGCTTAATTGGTAAGCATATCGGTGTTTCCATTATCTCAACATTGGTGGTATCGCTAGTTGTGGCTCTGCTCCTAATTCCAGCTCTAACCCACCTGCTTCTAAAATACAATAAAAACAACAAGTCCATACAGTTTGAAAAACTTTCGCTACACAACCGGATGGTTCAAATATATATGGTGCTGTTAAAAACCTGTATGCGCAAACCAACCCAAACCATTCTGGGGGCGCTAGGCGTATTTTTTGCAGCCTTACTCATTAGCCTAGCGGTAAGTTTTACCTCAACACAGGAAGCCGAAATAAAGGAGCTACGATTATATGTTACTATGCCCAGCGGAACAACCCTCGAAAGCACCGATGTGGTAATTGCCGAGGCCGAAAAGAAGCTGGAAGAGTTGGAAGAGAAGAAGGACATTATTAGCCAAATTTATGAGGAGGAGGCCATCCTAACTATTATGCTAGCGGATGATTACAGAGATATTCGACAATACTCCATTCCAGGTATTAAAAGCGATATTCTGAAAAAACTAGGCGACCTTAACCCTGCCTCATTCAGCTGGGACCCTCCTGCTACCAGCCAACGCTTTGGTGGCGGCGGTGGGTTTGACGATGACGATGGTTTTTCGCGATTACTGGGTATTGGCTCGCAGCGCGAAAGGGTGGTAATTAAGGGACAGGATTTCGATAGAATGCTGAACCAAGCTAATGATATGAAATTTCATCTTGCCCAACTTACCTCGATTAGTAAGGTTAACATTCGCCTTCCCGAAAAACGCCCGGAGTTAGCGTTGGGGCTCGACAAGCAGCTTATGGCACTATACAATATCCCTGTAACATCTGTCCTTTCGGAGCTTAGCTCGTTTCAACCCCAATTCTCCAGCGGAGTCAAATTTAAGCAGGACGGCGAGGAGTACGATATTCAGATAAAAACCATTGGTTACAGTCAGCAGAAAGAACGAAACCTCAAGGATTTAAAGGCTCTCCCTGTCCAAGGTTCCGATGGTGCAATAGTTGAACTTCAGGATATTAGTAAATTTAATTTCTCCGAAGGTTTATCAACCATAAAACGAACCAACCAAGAAAAGCATTTGGAGCTGGCATACCAGTTCACCGACGAAATTCTCGACAACAAGGACCTGCTCGATGCTGCCCGAATAGAGATAGACGAGCTGGTTGCCAATATGAATGTTCCATCGGGTGTTGCCCTTGAGGTTATCCACGAAGAGGACGATTTAGGCGAATTCGCCTTCCTGCTTCTAATGGCGTTCGTGCTTATTTATATGATTCTGTCATCGGTATTCGAATCGTTCACAACCCCTGTGGTAATGATGTTCGCCATTCCACTTGCTGGCATTGGCTCGCTGGCGTTACTAATTTTCACCGGAACGTCTATTATGAACACCAACGTAATGATGGGTTTCCTTATTTTGCTGGGCATTGTGGTTAACAACGGCATTATCCTTATCGACTACTCAAATATGCTCAGAAAAAAAGGATACAACGAATCGAGGGCACTAATGATGGCAGGGTTGGCTAGGGTTCGTCCCATTCTTATTACAGCCATTACAACCATAATTGCCCTACTACCCTTGGCGCTTGGCAAATCAGAATATGTTGCACTAATTGGCGTTCCCTTTGCTGTTACAATAATTGGCGGGTTAGCCATTAGCACATTGCTAACGCTCGTTTTTATTCCCACAATGAACACAGGAGTAAAATCAGCACTAAGGTGGATGCACTCTCAGAAAATCCATATAAAAATTATCCAAATTACCATTTGGCTTGCTGGCAGCTACCTAATAGTTACCGAGTTAGATAGCAGGGTATGGCAAATTATCTGTTTTATACTTCTTATAGTTGCAGTTCCAGCTACCATATACTTTGTGCAAAACAGCCTCCGTAGGGCTAGCGAAAAACTTATTGATAAGGACGAACTGCTTCATATCAATGTTCGCAATCTTGTTAAAATTTACGACTGGGACAGCCAATTTGTGCGCGATTGGAAGTCAGGAATAAACATTAGGCGAAGGCTTGGAGTTCAGAGCGAATATAAATCGCTTAGCGACCTGAGTGTACTTTCTTGGCAAATACCGCTTGCCGCTTTTATGGTTTACTTCATCTATTTTCATATCGAAAGTAATTTTTGGTTTCTCATACTACCCATCGTGCTGTATATCATTATGCTTGTATTTATTGAGCCACTAAAGCATTACAGCAAGAATCTCAACTCGGGTAGAACGAAGAAGCTTTTGGGAAAAATAATACTATTCTCTCTGCATCTTTTCAGCTGGGGATTTCCGGCGTTTACGCTATTTTTATTCTACTCAAAGTACAAATTGCTAGGACTAATTATTCCCGTTGCCGTACTTTGGTATCTAGCCATAATTATCAAGGTTACATCCAATAACCTTTACCAGCAAAAACTGAATGTAAATAGGCTTACCGGAAAATTCAAGGGTCTACGTAAGGTCTTCTATCGATTTGTGCAGGTCATCCCCATTATTGGTAAAAAGCGAGTGCCGTTTAAGGCATTACGAGGGGTTTCTCTCGATATTAAAACCGGAATGTTTGGACTGTTGGGTCCCAATGGCGCTGGCAAATCAACCCTAATGAAGATTATTTGTGGCATACTGGAACAAAGCTATGGCCAAATAACCATTAATGGTATTGACCTTCGTGAAAAGCGTGAGGAGCTACAGGGACTCATTGGGTATCTGCCCCAAGAGTTTGGAATGTATGAAAATATGAGTGCCTGGGATTTTCTCAACTATATGGGTATTTTAAAGAAGATTTACAATCAGGAGGAACGATACAAGCGGGTGAACTACGTACTTAATGCGGTACATCTAGAAACAAGTAAGAATGAAAAGATTGGCTCATTCTCGGGCGGAATGAAACAACGCGTAGGCATTGCGCAAATATTACTGCACCTACCTCGTATACTAGTGGTTGATGAGCCAACGGCAGGTCTCGACCCACGCGAGCGAATACGGTTCCGTAATCTGCTGGTGGAGCTAAGTAGAGAGCGAATTGTGATTTTCTCAACACACATTATTGAAGATGTTGCCAGCTCATGCAATATGGTGGCGGTAATGAATAGCGGTGAGGTTCGATACCTTGGCGCACCCATAAGTATGGCTAAAATTGCCGAGAATAGGGTGTGGATGGTCAGTATTCCTGTTAACGATTTTGAGCAGTTTAAGAACAATTATGTGGTTATTCATCATATGAAAGAGGGTGACGCCATTCGCTGTCGTTGCCTATCAAGCTCGGCTCCCACAACCGATGCCAAGCTAGTAAAGGCAAACCTCGAGGATGCTTACTTACAGTTACTAAGCGATAAGAAGTAATGACTACTGAATGCAACAAATATTGAGAATATTAACGATTTTATTATCGTTTAAAACATCTAAAAAATGAGAATTAAACTAGGCCTCGATATGGTAAGGTACAATCTGAAGATTGTATTCGCTAATAAGTTTGTGTACTTCTTAATAGCGGCTATAGCGTACTTCCTCCTATTAATGGGTATTGGGCTATTCTCACCGTCGGCAAGCATTACTGTTGAAGATGTTTACACCAGCTTACTGTTTCCTGGAATCCTAATCATCTTCTACCCCGTTCTCTTCAATATTCAGAACGATAAGGATGCCCGAATGCTAGAGATAATTTTTGCCGTACCCAACTACCGCTATAAAGTGTACCTACTAAGGTTCCTTATAAGCATTGGTGTATTATTAGTTCTACTACTGGCTATGTCAGGGTTCACTGTGTTTGCAATTCTCCGAATACCCGTTTTTAAGATGGTTTACCAGCTAATGGTCCCATTAATATTTCTGGCTTGCCTAGGCTTCCTTATGTCCAGCTTAACACGAAACGCCAGTGGAGCGGCCGTTGTAATGATTTTGATAGGCTTGTTCTTTTGGATAATGAGCAACGCGGTGGAGTTCAGCAAGTGGAATATCTTTATTAACCCATTTAGCATACCTCAAAAAATGAGCCTAGCGGTATGGAGCAGTATCATTAGGCAAAACAGGTTAATTCTGTTAGTTGGCTCCATCATTTCGTTGCTTTGGACGCTAATAAACCTGCAAAAGCGAGAGAAATATGTTTAGGGTTTCTTGACGCAGCTAGCTCCTATTTCGCCAAACCCACCAGGTTATTACAGAAAATAGTGTCATCGAACTCATCATTTCAATAAAATGAGCCCAGCGCACAACATCGGGGAAAAGAAAGTTTGGAATTATTAGTACGATTGAGGTTGACAAATAAACTAAAATTAGGCTAATCAGTAGCTCTTTGCTTTTGGCTTTGAACATAAGCACTATGGGTAGTATAAATGCTGAGAATAAGAGCCCTCTTACTAGCTGAAATAAGAAAATATTTGAGTCCTCATAAATAGAAACCATATGCTGAATGAATGGTAACTTTTCAGCACTACCCGAGTAAAACACTCGTAACGCTTCAAATTGCCAAGCAACAAAATAACCAAATAAAAAATATACTAGCATATACACAACCCCAAGCACAGCTGTTTTCCACAGTATGGTAGTTAACTTTATTTCAATTTTAGGGCTTGCTTTTGGGTAACTCTTTTTAGCTACTTTAAGTGCTCGTGGTATAATAACAATTAGCGGAATAATATTCGCTAATATTATTACCCATGGATCCGATTTTGATAATACTTTGAAAGCACTCCCAAAGAATATGGTTTCAATTTGCGTCATAAAGCCATAAATGGCCAAATACACAAAAAACAGCGTGAATGTAAGCCACTTCTTACTCCAATCAGAATTTTTTCCGATATAGAACACGGTTACTGTGAACCAAATATTTATAGTAAGAAAAAACAGTACGGAAAAAGGATTAGAACCTTGGCTTGCTGCCTCCTTAAACGATTCGGAGAATGGCATTATAATACTTCCAATAACATAAAATGCTGTTGCAAATATGCTGATGCCTAGAATTTTTAAGTATGTTTTCATACCGTTTATCTTTATTGAACTATATGTCTACAAAACGTGCTTGCAAATATAGTAATCTACACCTGAATGGCATATTGCAATTGCACTATTCTCTCGGAAACCCATTTAACGAAAAGATGCGCAACACTTGCAAAATCTCATCAAAATTTGGTTATGTATTTTGTGCAACCAAACCTTATCTCAATAAGATGTTCTGATTCAGCTGGGTGGGTTTGTATTTTCGTTTCTGCTTATGCGGCTAAGTTTGCTTAAATATATTTACCTGATTCAATCCTCAAACTTTTTCGTGAAAACATATTACAATAAATACACTATTTCATTCGAATGCTCTGATTTGCTACAAACCTATATTCTTATGCAGAATTTAGGGTGCTGCAAAAAAATAGGTGAGAGGCTCATCAATTAGCGCTCTCCAGTTTCCCCATGAGTGACCTTCGTTTACTTCAATGTAATGCAAAGGATATTGTTTGCTTTGAAGCGCAATTTTCATCTCTCTTGCTCTCACTTCAGTGTCGAAAATTACGCCGGTACTCATAAATATCTTGAGAGGTAACTTCTCTGCATGGGAGTAGGCTCGAATAATGTCCTCGCCAAAAGCAGGTGAGTGAATTCCAATTAGCTGAAAGGTTTCACTTCGATTGAATCCAAAAAATGCAGAGTTCCATCCACCCAGGGAGGTGCCTAGAATCGCTCTATTATTAGCGCTTGAGTTAGTTTTGTAGTTTGCATCAATAGTGGTTACAAGCTCATCGGCTACAAAATTGGCAAATTTAATATTCTCAATATACTCGGCCATTCTACGGTTACGCGAGGCGTTACCAGGCTCGCGCGGGTCAATAAAAACCGCAATAATTGGTTTAATTATACCTTGATGTATTAAGTTATCCATAACAATTACCATTGCCCCTAACTTATCGTCTGCATACTCATGCCCATCGGTTACATAAACCACAGGAAGGTTTTGCAAATCATCGTATCCAAAGGGTGTGTAAACCTTATAATTGAGGCTATAGCCAAGATTTTGGGGTACGCTTTGTATTAACATATTATCGCTTAAAAACCCCCTGTTTGCCCCTTCAATCGGTACAGTTTCCTTAGGGATCTCCCATTGGGGCATACGCAACTCAGAGTTTTGCCCAAATCCACTATACTGACGGAATGTATTAGCAGGATCTAGTATCCATGATGCATTTTTCACAATTTTATAATCCAACCTTGCGTCCAACGGGAAAGTTTTTTCAACAATCCAAACATCGCTCGCGCCCACCTTGACACCAGTAAAATCGCCATAGTCGGGATTCCAACTATTAAAATCGCCTGCCCACTTTACGGATGTTGCCGTGCCTTTGTATAGAAAAGCTACCGAATCATTAAAAACAAACGGAACCTGCTTGTTAATCTTTAGACTATCCCAAAAACTGTCCATCATCTCCAGCCTAAGGTTTTCATCAGTAATAGCAGCAATAGTGTCCAGAGTTTTCCTAAAATCAGCGAATGAGGAAAATTCCTTGTTTGCATATATATCAACCTGGTTATTATCGGGATTATTATTCTCTTTTTGACAACCTATTGCGACTGTTAAAAAGGCAAGAGTGGCTGCTAGTAGCATTAGATTTATATTGATTATAGATTTCATATATTTAAAATTTAATGTTAGAGTTATTCATATTTTGTTCAAATATGGAAAAAAACAATATAAAGTTAGCTAGGAATAATAATAAAAAGCACTATTGTCCGGTAAAGCATAGTTAAATATTATAGATTCTTCGCTTCACTTCGTTTCGCTCTGAATGACAAATGTTTAGTTTTTAGGGGAGGGCTTGGCTAGCGGCTTCGCCGCTAGCCAAGCCCTCCCCCCCAAATATGACTCAACGCCCAGTTCTTCAGACCGTAGGGAGGAATCTATAAATATTAACCGGACAACAATCATTCTAAAAATAGTACTATTTGTAGGTGCTTCTCCGAATCAAAAAAAATAAAGGAGAAGATGAATAATTCATTGATTACCCAACTTCTCCTTTTAATTTAGCATCACTAGCCAGTTATGCTAGCTCTATTTTGTTGCTAACTACTTTATTTCTATAGTAAATCGCCAGCAGCATTATTCTCGTACACATTATTCTCATCTGTCAATTGCGTATTACCTGATGCTCTTCGAACGCCATAGGTCTCGCTATCAGATATTTTACTGTTGGTTAAAATTAATTTCGAGCCTGGTGTTGAACCAAACATATAAATGTTCGCTCCACGCCCTCCGGCATCTCCTCCATAAGAAATTATGCCATAGTTTATTTTATTTAAGGTTGAGGGAGAGGCCAACTCTATTCCGAGCCACGCTCCGGGCGACTCTGTTAGTCCACTAAAAGTTATTTTATCATCGGCTGTTCCATCAGCAACAATAGCGCCATCAGAAGTAACCCATATCCTTAAACCCGCGTTAAACAAGCAAGTTACACCAGCCTCAAAGGTTATGTCGGACCTCAGCTCGGCACTACTATAAAAATGGTATGGTAATCCTACTTCTTTAATTATTCCGCCGTTGTCAAATCGTATATTTGTGCCACTTGCCACCTCTATTGCCTGTATTCCGTTGTCGGTGTAAACAGAATTTTTATCAATATCAAGAAGGGCCTCAGCGCCTATTCGCATGGGAGCTAAAGTGTTGTCGCTAAAATTATTGTTTGAAAATTCCGGAAAAACACCATTATTTCCATCTACATATATGGCGTAACCATCAGACAATGAAATGCTGGTGTTTTTAATACTAAGTTTTGCCGAAACGTTACTTTGCACCAGAACTGCGGTTTTTTGCCCGCTAGCCGTTGCGCTACCAGTATGCATAATCTGAACATAAGTTAGTTTATTGTTCACGTTGTTAGAGCCAATATGAATTAACCTCCAGCTACCCTTTACTTTATCAATACCTCTAAAAATTATATTCTTTTCAGAGGTTCCTTCGGCATTGAGGTAAGCAGAATTCCCACTAAACCAAAGCCTCAGGTCAGAGCCAACTTCAACCACTACTCCTGGTGAAAGTGTTAGCCCAGCAGTTGCCTGTAAATTGCCTGTGGCATAATAGTCGGGATATTTTTCATCGTCAAAAAGATTTGGAAGGGTTGTGTCGGTTGTAAGAGAGCTAGGAAGTACACCGCCTATATACAATTTCACCTTGGCAGCTGCTGAGCCTCCTTGCTCATTAGCAGCAGTAACCTCAACCTCATACAACCCTGCAATATCTGCTGTGAAAGTTACGCTCTTACCATTACCCTCTATTGTTGCCGAAGAGTTAGCAGGGGATTCTTTGACTGTCCAAGTAAATGTTAGCGGCTTGTCATCCGGATCCGAAGCAGTAGCATCGATATTAATAGATTTACCGGTCATTCCAGTAATTTCTTCTACTGCAGTTACCGATGGTATGCTATTCGGGTCTGGTTCATCTTTTGTGCAGGAATTAAATGCAATTATGGTCACTAATAGTACTCCAAGAGTGGCAATTCTAATATTTGTTGTCATAAAAGTTTTTTTTAAAGTGATTAATTTTAATTGAAAGGCAGTATATCAGCCAAATTATGGTTCGTTATACATTTAAGTCTTTAGGGTAGTAAAATGATATTAAAATCCCTTTACCCATTTTTAGAATGTTCCACATATTGTTATGCAACAAGTTTAACACTATAAAAGTTCAAACTAAAACAACTACTTCGTCATAAGTTGCTCATTGTTAGAATGATGAAACTAAACACTTGTATTAGGAACTTGAATTAAGCCATATGTTTTTAACTAAAACCTCCCGTTCTAAGAACAAACCACCTCCTTATCCGTTTTAGCATTTACGTTACACAGTAGAAACAATAATTTTTCAACCACCAATATGCAACAGTCATCCCATAATTTCGAGCCTTTAAAAGGGTATGAAAATTTTGAGGCAACCACACAAATCATAATTGCCGAGATACAAGCCAGGCAGTTACCCTTTGAAATTATTGACTCTGAAAATAATCTTTTGGCTGTAACCTTTAAGAACCGTGAGTATGTTATTCATGAAGGAACCATCTCGGATGCTAACAGCCTAATTTCCTTTTGGATATCCAACGACAAGTGGATGACTAAGCAATTTTTAAAGCGAAAAGGGGTAAACTTTGCCAAAGCAGTAATTTTGGGTAATATGGTGGAACTAAGATCCTTGTCTATTCCCAACTATCCGCTGGTGGTAAAGCCTGTGGATACCGACCATGGCATTGGTGTTAGCACTTCTATTAGCAATGAGGAACAGCTAAAAGTGGCACTTGAAAGGGCGTTTAAGTATTCTAAAAAGGTAATTATTGAAGAGTTTTTTTTAGGTAAAGAGTTTCGTCTTTTGGTAGTTGAAGGGGCGGTTCGGGCAGTAGCATATCGTGAGCCAGCAAATATCGTGGGCGACGGTATTTCAACCCTAGAGCAGCTCATCAACAGGAAAAATGTGGGACGAGGTGATGATTACAAATTTCCTCTCTTAAAAATTAAGGTAGATGATGAGGTTACTAGGCATCTGAATGCGCAATCATTAACCATTCATTCGGTTGTTCCCAGCGAAGAGAAAATTTATCTCCGCAAAAACTCCAATTTGAGCACAGGTGGCGACAGTATTGATGTGACCGACACGATGCCATCTTTTTACAAAGAAGTAGCTGTAAAAGCAGCTGATGCTGCAGGGTTAAAAATTGCGGGGGTTGATATGATTATCTCTGACTTAAACATCGCACCCTCCCAAGCCAACTATATTGTTGTGGAGCTAAATGCTCCCCCCATGTTGTCGATGCACAACTTTCCGTACATTGGAAAAAATCGCCACGTGGAAAAATATGTACTGGATTGTATACTAAACTCATAGAACTATTTTCACTCCTATTTTGAGAGGGTTACAAAACCTATTTTCCATCTATCGAATCGAGATAACTATCTATTAATAAATACTTTATAATTAACATAGAAATGAACGTTAAAAAATTAGATATTCAAGATTTGAGTAATTGGTTTCGTTCGGGCATAAAACCTGAATCGGAATGGGGAATTGGTACCGAGCATGAACAGTTTATATATGATAAAAAAGATCTTAAACGCCTAGCTTATGGTACCCAGCTAGGTATTAAAAAGGTTCTTCAGGAGTTGCAGAAAGATATTTGGGAACCCGTTTTAGAAGGAGAAAATTTAATTGCTCTCTCAGCAAACGGAGTCACAATAACCTTGGAACCTGGTGGACAACTTGAGCTCTCGGGAGGGAATTTCGCCACGGTTCACGAAACCTATGCAGAAACGAAACATCACTTGGAAGTTTTATCAGCTTTGGGAAAAAAGTTGGGTTTCTATAACCTGCCCATAGGTTTCGATCCTTTTTGGAAAAGAGAGGATATACCATGGATGCCTAAGGAACGCTATAAATATATGAAATCATGGATGCCTACAAAAGGAGGATTAGGCTTGGATATGATGACACGTACCTGCTCCATTCAGGTAAATCTCGATTTTAGCTCCGAGCAAGATATGGTAAAAAAAGCCCAGGTAGCTCAAGCGTTTCAATCGGTGGTAATGGCACTATTTGCCAACTCCCCTTTTACCGAAAATAAGCCAAACGGCTATATTAGCTTTCGCTCTAAAGTTTGGGATGACACGGATAACGATCGTTGTGGATTTTTGCCATTTATTTTTGATAAGGGTTTTGGGTTTGATAGCTGGACAGAGTATTTATTGGATGTTCCCATGTATTTCATTTTTCGAAATGAAGAGTATTACCCTGCTAACGGAATGACCTTTAGGGAGTTTATGAAGAAAGGCAAACCTTTTGAACCCACCATTGAGGATTGGGAAGTTCACGTAACTACTGTCTTTCCAGATATTCGGTTGAAAAAATTTCTCGAACTACGTGGTGCAGATGCTGGTGGGTTGGGACAAATTGCGGCACTTGCAGCATTTTGGGTAGGCCTGTTATACGATCAGCATGCATTGGATAAGTCGCACAAAATGGCTAAAGAGATGGATGTGGACCTAATTTGTGGACTGAGGGCTCAGGTTCCAAAAAATGGCCTGAAGGCTCAATATAAATCTGTACTTTTGCAGGATATTGCGCGTCAGTTGGTTCAAACTTCCTATGAAGGGCTGGGCCGGAGGGCACTTAAATTGGGAATAGAATCTGAACAGAAATATCTCGAACCTCTGCAAAAAATTGTGGCTTCTGGTAAAACTATTGCCGAAAACCAGCTAGATAAATATCACAATGAATGGGGAGGTGATTTGAAAAATATATTCCTAGAAAGATAGATTATTGAACTTATTCTTATAAATAACCGCTCATTTTATCATCTTTGCATTAGCCTCTTTAAAATTAAAATAGCTACATTCATTACTAGAATCTATCTATCAACAGAATGCTATCAAAACTCAAATTTTTACTAGTTTATGCCAAGCGCTATCGGTGGTGGTATACTGGTGGTATACTCTTTTTAGGCATAACCATTTGGGTTTCAGTTACCATTCCAGAATATATTCAGAAAACAATAGACATTATTGCCCAAGGAAGGGTGGGTAATGAAGATCTATTTCTGAAATATGTGGCTATGATTTTAGGATTGGCTCTCGTACTAATTTTGGTTCGATCCTTTTCACGTATTCTTTTCTTAGTTCCTGGTCGGCTTATTGAGCGAAGGCTAAAGGGTGAGATGTACAGAAAACTCTCCACTTTTGGCAAAGATTATTTCGATGAAAACAGTGCTGGCTCCATCATATCTCGCGTAAATAACGACATAAATGGGGTGAGAATGATTACTGGTTTTGGACTACTTCAAATTGGTAATATCCTTTTTTCACTTTCCATAACTCCCTATAAAATGTGGGCTATGTCGCCCAAGTTAACGCTTTATTGCATTGTACCTTTGGTGGTTGTGTTTTTTGCAGTGCGCATAGGGATGGCAATAATGGTGAAAAACACACGGCTAAGTATGGAGGCGCTGCAACGCTTGTCGGGCAAAACGGTTTCTTTCCTTTCGGGCAACGGTGTTATTAAAAGTTATAATATCCACCAATGGGCCGAGGATAAAGTTCATAAAGAGAGTATTTCTCTATTCAACTACACCATAAAAATAGCTTGGATCCGCTCTTTCGTTATGCCGTTACTGGGCAGTATGGAGCAAATCCTTAAAATAGTGACTCTCTTTGTTGGAGGGCTTTTTGTTATTAACGGTGAATTTACCCTTGGGCAACTTACTGCTTACATTGCTTATGCTGCGCTTCTAACTCAACCCATTATGGGTTTGGGATGGTTGCTAACCGTGTTTCAACAAGGGTTTGTAGGTATTGGCAGCATTCAAACCATTATGGATCGTAAAGGCGAAGACGACAACAAGCCAGCATTGCCTGAAAGTGTGAGAGAAAGGTTGTTCGAAAAAGGAGTATCCATAAAAGATTTGTCGTTTACCTATCACAATGGAAATACGCCCGTATTACAAAATATTACCTTTGATATTGAGCCTGGACAAGTAGTGGGAATTACGGGCCCGCTAGGCTCAGGAAAAACCACACTTATAAACTGCCTAAATGGTTATCTGAAAGTTGAACCAGGACAACTATTTTATGGCAAGCAGGATGCCTCAAATACTCGTGGCCAAGATATTCGCTCCATCGTTCGCACGGTGAGTCAAGATCTTTTCCTGTTTTCAGATACGGTGGAAAACAACATTGCATTTGGAGCAGGCCTACAACCCGAAGACAAGCAGGTGGAGCGTGTTGTATACAAAAGTGCCCTGGCCGAGGAGCTGGAGCGTTTTCCTAAAAAGGAGAAAACCATTGTAGGCGAAAAAGGCATTATGCTCTCGGGAGGCCAGAAGCAGCGTATAAGCTTGGCTCGAGCCCTTTATGCGCCAGGTCAATTGCTAATTTTAGACGATGTGTTTTCTGCTGTGGATACCGATACCGAACGATTTCTTATTAAGCAGCTTTTTGAAAGCAAGGTAACCACCAGCTTGCTCATAGTTTCTAATAGAATGAGCGTTTTGGAGAGAACCGACTTTAACATCGTTCTTGAAGATGGAAAGATGGTTGCAAAAGGAACTCATCAGGAGCTAATTAGCAGTTCCGAGTTCTATCGTGAAACGTGGGAAGTACAGGAAGGAGTTGAACGATGAGCAAAATTAATTCAAACCGAAAGTTAAGTAAGAAAGATTGGTGGCTATTCCGTAAGTTTTATAAATATTTCAAGCCTCACAAAAAATGGCTTATTATTAGCTTTGCATCCATCCCCATTACCACGGCGGCCAGCATCCTTTTTCTATGGTTGGTGCAAAGGCTTATTGATGATTTTATAATCCCTGGCGATGTTACTGGGCTAAAACTATACACCATTTTACTCTCGGGTGTTCTACTAGTAAATTTTTTGTTTGACGGCATCTACAGCTATACTTTTTCCAAAGCTGGTGGTATGGCCATTGTGGATATGCGGCGCGATTTGTTTGGTAAAACGCTTCGGTTTCCTATGAGCTATTACGACAAACATCCAATTGGGGTAACCCTTTCGCGCTTAACCAGCGATATGGAAAGTATATCCGAATCATTCGCTTCGGGTGTATTGGGGTTAGTGGCCGATAGCATCAAAACCTTAGCCCTGCTGGGCTACCTCTTCTACCTAAACTTAGGCTTGTCGCTAGTGCTAATTTTGGTTGTACCTGTTATATACTTTGTTATACGTTTTTTACGTAAGAAAATACGTAAGGCCTTCGATCAATCTCGAAGCAGCCTGGCCAAATCTGCCGCCTACTTGCAGGAGTCTATTTACGGAATGAAAACCATTCAGCTTTTTGCAGCCGAAGAAACTGCATTTAAAAAATACGATGCGCTTAATAAAAAGTATAGCGAAGCACAAAACCGTTCCAACGTGTACGATGCATCACTCTACTCCATTGTAGAGGGTATTACATCCATTGCAACCGCCCTAATTATATGGTATGGCGCTGTGCAAATATGGAACCTAAACTTCACCATTGGTGTTCTAATCGTTTTCGTTACAACGCTGGGCAGGCTGTTTATTCCTGTTCGACAGTTTGCGCAACAAATTACTACCATACAGCGTGCTCTTTCTGCCCTAGATCATATTAGCGTGCTGTTTGAACAAGAAGTGGAAGAACCTGCCCATTGTGTTGAAAAAACCGATGTGCAGCCTATTGTTTTAAAAGAAGTTGTGTTCAAAAATGTATTTTTCAGCTACTCCTCAGATGGCTCCGACGTGCTAAAAGATGTATCATTTACTCTAAACAAAGGGGATCGGATTGCATTGGTTGGGACAACTGGCTCTGGAAAATCTACCATCATTCGGCTGCTTACAAAAGCGTACTCTGGTTACCGGGGTTCCATCACAATTAACGGTCAAGAGCTGCGCGATTTGCCATTGCGTCGTATTCGCGAAACTGTTTCGGTAATGCAGCAGGATATCTATCTTTTTAACGATACCATCGGGTTTAATATCAGTTTAGGGCGCCAAGGGATTGGCAAAAAAGATGTGGAAGAAGCAGCCCAATTTGTTTATGCCGACCGATTTATAAAGAGGTTACCCCAAAAGTATGATTTTATTATTCAAGACAATGGCGATAATCTATCTAAAGGTCAGGGGCAGCTCATCTCATTTGCTCGCGCCATAAGCGGCAATAAGGAACTTATTATACTTGACGAAGCCACCAGCTCGGTGGACTCAATCACCGAGCGATACATCCAGAAAGCCATTGAAAATATATTCGCATCTCGCACGGTTATTGCTGTGGCACACAGGCTAAGTACCATTAAACACTCCGACCTAATTCTTGTACTGGAAAATGGATACATCATCGAACGTGGCAATCATGCTACGCTTATGAAGTTAGGAGAAAAATACGCGGGTTTGGTCAAACAGATGGAAGAAGAAAAAGAAGAATAAAGTTAATTCTTGTATCATTATATTTACCACTATAAAAACTCTTTAAATATGAAAAAGTTAGCTCTCATACTCGTTGCTAGTCTAATTTTCCTAGGCACATCAGCCCAGAACCCCTATGCATACAAAATTTTCAGAAATGGTGGCGAGCCTATTACTTTTGATGAAATGGTTAATGAGCTTACACTCACCGATATTATCCTATTTGGCGAGCTACACGATAACCCAATAGCCCATTGGTTGCAAATAGAGCTTTGCCATTGGCTTAACAGCAAGGGAAAAGCGCTGATTTTGGGCGCAGAAATGTTCGAAACCGACAATCAACTTATTTTAGATGAATATCTTGCGGGACAAATTTCGCAAAGCCGATTTGAGAGCGAAGTCCGTTTGTGGAATAACTACAAAACCGATTACAAACCGCTGGTCGAATTTGCAAAGGAGAATAATCTTCCGTTTGTTGCAACAAATATTCCTAGGCGATACGCTTCAATGGTCGCATCGGGCGGTTTTGAAATTTTAGACAGCCTTAGTACCGAGGCAAAAAAATATATCTCCCCTTTACCCGTCGATTACAACCCTGAGCTACCCGGCTACAAGGCTATGCTAAGCATGATGGGTATGCCTGGCAAAGCAAATAGTAAAAGTGAAAACTTTGCTAAAGCACAAGCAATTAAGGATGCCACCATGGCATGGAATATTGCAAATAATTTTGAGAAGGGTAAACTGTTTATCCATTTTCACGGAACCTATCACTCAAATAACTATGAGGGAATAGTTTGGTACCTAAATCAATACAAACCCAATGCAGCGCAAAAAACCATTGCAACGGTTCTTCAAACTACTGCCAATGAGCTAAGCGACGACAACAAAGACCTTGCTAATTATATTATTGTTGTGCCAGAGCGAATGACGAGAACATACTAAACCTAGTTCGACTCAGGCTGAGCCTGCCCCGCTACCTCACGACTCCCATCGTTTGTAAACTAAGAAAACAAAAATAAAGTAACCTACTATTTTATTTAATTGATTTATAATTATATTTGCACCCCAAATATTTGCTACTAGCAATCATATTTTATCAGAATGGAAAATTTATGCAAGATCAAAGAGATTTTTAGAGAAATCCAGGTGTTTGAACAGAAGTTGAATAACGACCTAAATGTTACAATTAATGAGGCTATGGTGTTATGCAGTTTATATGAAACCATTAAATGCTCTGGCGATGTATCAGCCGATACGGGAATATCAACTAGCAGAACTTCACGTGTGCTACTTTCTCTAGAACAAAAAGGGTATATCATCCGTAGCTTTTGCGATGAAGATAAACGCAAGATGATGTTTAAACTAAGTTCCGAGGGAGTAAAAAAGAAAAAAGAAATTAGCGATATCGAATTAACATTAGATTTTAAAGACTAAAAGGAACCAGATGAAAATTATAATTATTGGTGGAGTAGCCGGAGGGGCTACAACTGCAGCACGTTTAAGACGAGATGATGAGAATGCTGAAATCATAATGTTTGAACGTGGCGAATATATTTCGTATGCCAATTGCGGGCTCCCATACTATATTGGGGGCGTAATTGCCGACCGGGATAATCTATTTGTTCAAACTCCCGAGGTATTTAGCAAGCAATTTAAGGTTGATGTTCGTATTTTAAATGAAGTTATTTCAATTAAACCCGAATCTAAAACAGTGATTGTTAAAGATTTGCGCACTGGAAAAGAGTACTCAGAATCGTATGATAAGCTTGTACTATCGCCTGGCGCAGAGCCCGTTCGTCCAAATTTACCAGGAATAGATAGCGAAGGCATTTTTACCATGCGTAATGTTGCCGATACCGATAAGATTAAGTCATTTATCGACCATCATAAAACTAAAACGGCAATAGTTGTTGGCGCTGGATTTATTGGTTTAGAAATGGCTGAAAACTTACATAAGCTGGGGGTTTTTGTATCGATTGTTGAAATGGCAGAGCAAGTAATGACACCATTAGACTACTCCATGGCATCGATTGTACATCAGCATTTAAAAACAAAAAACGTAGCATTCTTTTTAAAAGATGGGGTTTCTTCATTTCAAAAGGAAAACGGGCATATTGTTGCCACTCTAAAAAGTGGGCGAAAAATAAATGCTGATATCGTAATTCTATCAATCGGTGTGCGAGCAGATAGCAAGTTAGCGCGAGAGTCGGGCTTGGAAATTGGCGCAACAGGTGGTATTGTGGTTAATAAGCATTTACAAACCTCAAATCCTGATATTTATGCCGTAGGCGATGCCATAGAATTTGAAAATCCAATTATTCATAAAAAACAGATCACATACCTGGCTGGACCAGCCAATAAGCAGGGCCGCATTTGTGCAGATAATATTGTGTTTGGCAATAAATCAGTATATAAAGGTTCTATCAACACGGCCATTGCCAAAGTGTTCGATTTAACGGTTGCATCAACCGGTGTCTCGGGTAGAACATTAAAGAATGAAAATATTCCGTACCTATCGGCCATCATTCATGCTGGTTCACATGCTGGATACTACCCAGGTTCCATTCCCATGAGCATAAAAATTGTGTTTTCACCCGAAGGTGGAAAGCTATACGGTGCACAAATTGTTGGTTATGATGGGGTTGATAAACGGATTGACCTATTAGCACAGGTTGTAAAGTTCAATGGTACTATTCACGATTTAATGGAAATAGAGCATGCTTATGCACCCCCTTTCTCATCTGCAAAAGATCCGGTAAATATTATGGGTTTTATTGCCGAAAACATGCTGAACGGCTCCATGAAACCTTACTCTTGGAGAGATATTGAATCGGTAAATTTATCAGACACAGTACTGCTAGATGTGCGTACCAAGGATGAATTTGAATTAGGGGCAATACGTGGCGCAATTAACATTCCTCTTAATGAAGTTAGGGATCGCTTGGATGAAATACCCCAGCAAAAGAAAATAGTGGTTTATTGTAGCGTTGGCGTGCGAGGTTATGTGGGTGCAAGAATTTTGATGCAGCTTGGCTACACAGAGGTTTTTAATTTAATTGGAGGGTACAAAACCTACGAGTTTGCCAGTCAAAAACAGAGCAACGAGGATGTTTATGCCAACGACGTAATTGGGCTCGACAACCTAATATACCAAGTAGATAGTGCGTCAAAGGGAAGTTTTGCCGATTCGTTCGAAAAGGTAACTATTGATGCATGTGGATTGCAGTGCCCTGGCCCAATAATGAAACTGAAAAAAAGTTCGGATATGCTTAAACCTGGTCAGATGATGGAGGTTAAAGCCACAGATCCCGCATTTTCAGCAGATGTTAAAGCATGGGCAAAAATAACTGGTAACAGAATTGTTAACGTTTCAGAATCGGCAGGGGTTGTTACCGCAATTATTGAAAAACAAGCCAAAGTAGAAGCTGTAAATACTGTACAATCTTCGACTGCTAAAAATAAATCCATTGTTGTATTTAGCGATGACTTGGATAAGGCAATTGCATCCTTTGTTATTGCAAACGGAGCAGCCGCAATTGGAAGCAAAGTATCTCTCTTTTTCACTTTTTGGGGCTTAAATGTTATTAAGAAACAAAACCCAGAAGCGGTTTCCAAAGATTTTATGGGCAAAATGTTTGGCCTTATGATGCCCAAAAGCAGCAAGAAGCTTAAACTCTCAAAAATGAATATGTGGGGAATGGGACCAAAAATGATTCGAAATGTAATGAAAAACAAAAAAATCGAATCATTGGAATCATTAATGCAGCAAGCCCACGAAAGCGGAGTAGAGTTTATTGCCTGTACAATGTCAATGGACGTAATGGGAGTAAAAAAAGAGGAACTTAACGATTATGTAACTTTTGGTGGTGTAGCCGCATACTTGGAAAGAGCTGAAGATGCAAATGTGAATCTATTTATATAGCCTTTGTCAATTATAAGAAAGCCGTCATGAATTTATTCGTGACGGCTTTTTTCTGGAATTTGATTCTCAATATTTCTGCGCTAAAAGTCAGCTAGTAGGGATTTTTTGAACAAAAAACAGCTAACACTATTCGCTTTACCCTAAAGTTTGCTATTTTTAAGGTTTGATATAAACACACATACCCCTCTTTGCTATGAAGATTAAGCTTAATGTTCGACAGAAAATTTCAATCTCTGTTTTAAGTGTAGCCCTTATTCTTTTTGCCATTACCATAGGTTACTTTGCGCTTAGTACGCAAAAAGCAACCCGAAAAAATTTGACCGAGCTTACCATTTCGTATACCGATAGATATGCAATGGTTATTGAAGATTGGCTTAGCAATGATTTGGCCGTTTCGCGCACAATTTCAAACGCTTTTTTAGAGCACAAGCAGCTACCTTTTGAGCAGTGGCGAGAGCTTATAATGGGTATGTACAAGCAAGTTATGATTGCTAACCCGCATTTTGATGCCATTTGGGATAGTTGGGAATTTTCACACCTCAACCCCGAGTGGGATAAACCCTATGGTCGATGGCTTCATATATACTATCGCGAAGATGGCAAATTGCTCTCTAAATTCGAAAAACGCAGCGTAGATGGCGACCCTGCCGTATACAAAATGCTGAAAACAAAGGCAGACGAAACAATTGTTGAGCCTTACGCTTCGGCATTGCAAACTGGGGGATTAATGACCTCGCTTACATCTCCAATGTTTATAAATGGAAAATTCGCTGGCATTATTGGCATTGACCTATTTTTAGGCCGATTTCAAGAACTTATTAAGGACATTAAGCCCTATAAAGAATGTACGTCTTTTCTTGTATCCAACGAGGGAACAATTGTTGCTCACGCCGATACCAGCATATTTTCAAAGAAGTTACAAGACGTTTACCCCGAGCTCGACTCCGTTAAGCAGGTTATGGGCCGAATTAAAAGGGCCGAAAAATTTAGCTTCACCTTCACCAAAACCAACGGCGAAAGGTGTTTTTATAGCTTTAGTCCCATTAATGCTGGTAAAACCAACCAACCGTGGTCTTTAGCAATAATTGTTCCCGAAAGAGTAATGCTGGCCGATGCCAGTCATAGCTACAATGTGGGTCTAATGGTAGGTGTTATTGGTATGATACTTCTTATTATTACCATCATTGTTTTAGCAAATGCCATTACAAAACCCATAAAAAAAATTACCTCCCTTCTCGAAAGTTTGTCTATTGGCACAATTAACAACGATATGAAGGTATCAATAAACACTGGCGATGAGATTGAGCAAATGGGAAATGCGCTATCCAAATCAATTGACGGGTTAATACTAAAAACCGATTTTGCAAAAGATATTGGAGAGGGTAACCTGAACACCGAATTGAAACTTTTGAGCGACAACGATACGTTGGGTAAATCACTTCTCGATATGCAAGCCAGCCTACTCAAGGCCGAGCACGAGGATGAGATTAGAAAAGCCGACGACCAGAAGCGCAGGTGGGTTAACGAGGGGCACGCCAAGTTTGCCGATATGCTGAGGCACGACGGCGATAATTTAGAAAAACTGAGTCAGAAAATTATTAAGAACTTGGTGCTTTACCTAAATGCCAATCTAGGTGGCATTTATGTTAAAGACGAGAACAGCTCACCCGTTACATTCGATTTATCGGCATCATATGCATACGATAGGAATCGTTTTTTAGATAGATCATTCGAGCTGGGCGAAGGGTTGGTTGGAGCCTGTGCAGCCGAGAAGGAAACCATATACTTAACCGAAATACCCCAAAATTATATTCAGATAACCTCGGGTATTGGAGGTGTTAATCCTAACAACCTGCTTGTAGTTCCACTAATTGTTGAAGATGAGGTGCTCGGTGTTCTAGAGATAGCCGCAATAAAGATTTTTGAGCAGCACGAAATTGAATTCCTTGAAAAGCAGGGCGAAAGTATCGCTTCAACCCTTAGGAGCGTTCGGGTAAATCAAAAAACAAACCAGCTTCTTCAAAAATCGCAAGAGCAAGCCGAAGTTTTAGCGGCTCAAGAAGAGGAAATGCGTCAAAACCTCGAAGAGTTGCAAGCAACCCAAGAAGAAGCCTCGCGCAAAAGTTTTGAGATGGAATCCATACTCGAAGTGCTTAATGCCTCAACTTTTTTTATGGAATACGACTCCTCTGGTAAAATTATTAGCATAAACGATAAGTATCTGGAACTGCTAAATGTTACGCGAAACGAGATGCTGGGAACACACCATTCCGATAACCTACAGCTTACCGAAAGGCAACGTTCACAGTACGAAAAGTTTTGGGAAAACCTTCGCAGTGGCGAAATACAGAAGCAAACAACAAAAACGAACGTTGGAGGCAAAGAGTTTAGCTTCCTTGAGACGTATACGCCCATCCGAAATAGCAATGGTGAGGTTTATAAGATACTGAAGATTGCCACTGAGGTTACCAATTTGCAGAATGATTAACCTATAACTTGTAAATATTCATACCCACTTGTAACTTGTTACCATTGCCTCACGAGTCAAGTCGTGCGAAAGCAATAGACCGAGCAGAAACAAAGGCAATTCATCAACGGTTAAACAGAATTCCCACCTGCAAAGCAGGATTATAAAATGCTCTATCATTATGCACTTTTGCAGCTAAGCAAACCGCCTGAAAGGTTAACGATAACCTTTGGCTCAACGCATAATCGAGACTAACAATGGGAGATAGAACCAGCGTAGAGTTTTTATATAGGTAGGCTTCCGAAAGTAAATTGTTACTCTGTCTCTCTATATGCAAGTTTTTAATTGCCCCCATACCAACAAATGCCGATATAGTATAGCGAAACTTCCCGTTTTGGTGACTAAAGCCCAAAAACGGACCACCATATCCAAGGTTAATATATGAACTGGTTGAATTAGCCGAATTATAGTTGGTTTTTTGCGTTCCCCCGTAAATTCCGGCAGTAAAATATTCGTAAAAATAGAATCTAAGAATACCCCCTATCCCAAGGTTTCCGCTCTTAATTTGTTGATGGTTGTTTTCTGTGATAACATATCCTGGCTGAACAATCAACATTCCTCCACTATATACGCTCTTATGCTCATCTTGCGAAAAACCAATAACGGCTATAAACAAAAGCACTAAAACAACTAATATCCTCTTCATTAAAAATTCTTTTCTGCTTTAATCGTCAACTATTTTCATAAAAAAACACACCGTTGGTATGCTGCAATTATTAAAAACTATTGCCGCTATTACCACAAGTAACGGCTTAATGATTTGGTGTATCTTCTCACTAAAAAAAACACCTACACATTGGCTTTAAGAAGGCATTTACTCCTAACTAGCTACTAAACCTGAGGATAGCCAATGCAAACAAAACGCAGTACACGGGCGGGTAAATTTAACCGCTTTAAACACTCTTCAAAAGGTATGGGGAGCTTATTTAAATCGATTTCATTACCTAAAAAGCCCGCCTTAAGGTTTCGTCAAACTGCTTACATATACGCACAAACACCTCTTCTTCTGAACCGAATCCATTAACTGCCTGAAACAAATTTCGATGTTGGTAAAAATCACGGGCGAGTGCTGTTTTGTGCTCGTACTCTTCGAGGCGAGAAACAATGGTTTGGGTGTCCATATCGTAGAGCCTGCTCTTATCGGTTTTGCTCCTAAGTGCTAGCCTTTTCATTGACTCCAAAGGCGATACCTGTATTTCGATAGCCGAGGTAATGGAGCTGTTCATCTTTTTTAAAAGTCCATCCACAATGTATGCTTGCACTATTGTACGCGGAAATCCTTTAAAAATAAACCCTCGTGACCCTGGGCTAGCCTGTATTTTTTCCTCTATCAACTTTATGGCAATTTCATCGGGTACAATTGCGCCTTTGTCCATATACGGTTTAGCAATACGCCCTATCTCGGTATCATTCTTAATTTCTTGCCTAAGCATTTTTCCCGTTGAAATATAAACGAGATTATATTTTTCGGCCATCCTTTTTGCCTGCGTTCCTTTACCCGACCCAGGGTAACCGAATAGAATAATGTTTACCCAAAGGTTCTCGAGCGATTTTTGAACAGCAGAGTCGAGTCGATTCTGTACCTCCTCAACTGTTCCGATACCATTAATAGAGTAGCACAAATTTTTATCCTGATAGTACTTAGCTACGGGTACTGTTTTAGAGTAGTATTCGGCCAACCTATTATGTATTACATCGTGACTATCGTCTTTCCGATGAGATACCTTACCCCGTGACTTTAACCTGCGCACAAGCTCATCATCGGGTACTTCAATGCTAAGCATACAGGTAAGCGAGGTATTCATATTCATTAGTAACCCATCGAGTATATAGCACTGCACAGTAGTTCTAGGGAAACCATCAAAAAGAAACCCATTGGTATCGGTTTTCTTGGTAATCCTATTTTCAATAATTTGCACAACCAGCTCATCGGGCACAAGACCGCCAGCCTCAATGGTATCTTTTGCCTGTTTACCAAGAGCTGTTCCAGCTGCAATCTCTTCTCGAAGTATTTCGCCTGTAGATATATAGGTAAGATTATACTTTTTTATTAACCAATCACTTTGGGTGCCTTTTCCAGCACCTGGGGGTCCAAATAGGGCAATATTAAGCATAGTATTTTGTGGTTTATTTTGGCTTACTAAGTTATTGAATAATTAGCTACAAAAAAGATTTGTTTTAAAATTACTACGCTACCCGCTAACTTGCATAAACAATAATGTGGTAAATACATACATTATTAGCCTATTACAATTGGAATCTTTATTCTATTTTGTTGTAAATCGTTCCCATTTTACGCTCCACAACCACTAATTTTAAAGAGAATTCCGTAATGATTTTCAAACTAAGGGTGTCTTCGAAACATATTATTACTAAACCGCATTGAAAAAAACATTTTTGACCTTACCCCATATCTGTGTTTTACTCCTTATGAAAAGTCCCTAATAATAAAAGGTAACGGGAGCAAGCCTCTTGGGTTTATATGCTAACTAAGGGATTCAAATCCTTTTATTTGAGAAAGTCTAATGGGTCTTCCATTACTTACCCCAACACCAGTTACCTTTGCTTTAGCCGCTAGCTTTTTATCGGACAGCCGCTCAATGTGTTGCTCAAAAATTACCCGCAAAGGGCCCTGCTGGTGCATTGAGGTTGTTACAATAAAACTATCGCCGCTGGTTAACGATTGCTTATAGTCTATTTCTATTCTATGCACAACCAAATCGATGCCCTCGTTATGTAGTTTAGTAAAATCGATGTTTTGCTCAAGCAAATAGGTATGCCTTGCGTGTTCAAAATAGTTAAGGTAAACTGCATTGTTAACTATGCCTTGTAGGTCGCATTCGTAATCGCGAACCGTTATCTCAAGTTTATGCTCAGAAATCATAGAAGGTGTTTTTATAAAAAATGTATTTTCGGCAAAAAATGGTTAAATCGTTCTAGCTGCTCCTATACTTCTTAAAAACTATATTGTAGAATGCTTTAAAAAAGTAACGTATATCGGTTAGTAAAGGTTTTTTAGCGTAAGCATCGAGGTACTTATTCTCAGATGCCATAATTTCGTCGAGTGTTTTCGGATTATCAACATAAAACGGGGGCACTAATCCGGGTCGGTACTTCACCCTTTTTTCTTGCAATTCCTTAGTGTAAAGGCTAAAATAATGGCGACTGAGCGGTCGCACTCCCACAATCTTCAAATCCCCCCTTATGAGGTTAATTATCGAGGGTAGCTCATCAATCCACAGTCGTCGCATTATCCTACCAATGGTTGATACCCTAAAATCATTTTTAAACTTCCCGCCCTCCTCCAAATTGTGATGCTGGTATACATACTCTTGAAGATACTCGGAGTATGGGTGCATTGTGCGCATCTTATAAATTTTAATCTCTTTGCCTTCTTTACCAATACGCCTAAGTTTAATAAGCGGACCGTAGGTTGCATCAAGGTCATAGGCAGGCTTTTTTACCTTTTGACTAACCACATATAAGTGCCCACCAATAAACTCCTCACTATGCACAGAAAAGCCACAGGAGTAAAGTCGACCCAACAACTCGGCGCGCGACAGTACCCTATTCTCGCCTCGGGTAAGAAAAAAATAGAGCCTTTTGGTTAGCGTAAACTTGGGCAAAACCCTTTTAACTATGTAGTCGAAGAAGTAATAGATGAAATTAAGGCCCGGAGGAAATTTTCGGAGTATACGCTGTTTTCGTAAATCTTTGGTTTCGGCCATACATACGTAAACACCTCCAACGGCCAGCTTATGGTTTACCGCCTCAAAAAACTTATTCACCCTACGTATGTCATTTACCCTTTTAATATTAAGGATGGTAGTAAAATAGTTAGAGGCCTGGCTTTCAATATTAAATTGGGTAGTAGTTGACATAATAAGCGTTGAGGCAACATTTAGGTTAATTGCCTCACTTAGGTAGGCATAAACCTCGAGCCCCAGCTCGTGAACTATGGTTTGCTTTATAACTTTTCTACGGGCAGGGTCAACGGACTTCTCCTCATCGGATTGTAGTAAAATTTTTTTGGGCGTTTTAGGTTTTCGGTAAACCAATGGCATTTCTGTTAGCTCGTGGCTTTGCTTCACCAAAAACCACATACCATAGGTCATTAGCTCAAACAGAGTGGCAAAGCCTATTGTTCCCACCACAATTATTCGGGAAAAAGAGTATGAATACAAAAAAAACATAGCCGAGGTTACTATGGCGAGCGTAATAAAATTGCTTAACAAGATACGCTTCACAAGAGGGCTAAATTCGCTGCCTTTTAGCAAAAATTTTCCGGAAATAATTGAGGGTATTACCCAAGCGAACAAGAAAACAACTAGCGGAACGGAATAATTATCAATATAGTAGTATAATCCAGCTGGCTTAAAGGATATACTCAAACAAAAACTTAAAAAAAAGATTAGCAAATCTAAAAGAAGAAGGAAGAAGCGACTAAACATTTATTTAGCATTTTAAAGTATAGTAAAGGTAAGTTTTATTAATAGTTTTGGCAAGTTGATACTGCTGATATATTTTGAAAAACAGAATAATGTAATTTACGAAATAGTTATTTCACTTAGCTTGCTCTGCTTAACGTAATTAAAGCCAAAATGTTGAGTTAGGTAAGAGGCTAAATACTCCTGTTCGGTTTGCCCTGGCGTAGGAACCAAAAGTGCTGTTCGGTTAAGGGTAACTAAATCCATAACAGTGCTATAACCTGAGCGACAGATGATATTTCTTGCGGAACATATGGCGTTCGCAATATCCAAATCGGACAAATGCGGAACAAGAGTAGCCTTACCAACAACTCGTGCAGAATGCTGCCTAGCTGGCAGCCCCTGAAGTATTAGCGACTTAATACCCAGTTTATTGGATAAAACGACCAGCATATTTTCAAATATTTGGCGTTGCGGCTCGGGACCCGACACAATCCCCAACATATCCCACCGAACTTCTGAAACCTCAACATCAATACCAGCAAATCGCGATTGAATTCCGATAAACCTCACATTGTTAAATAGTTTTGCAGGTTCAGTTAGCTTACCAGTTAAACTAAAATCTTCCAAATTATCGGGAATAAGGCATTCGGTAAATTTCTGGGCGTGCCACCTAACGTACCACTGTCCTATGGGTTGTAGCCATTTAAACGGACGGGGAAATAAAATAGTTAGCTGATGAGTAATTAGCGCACTTCGTGTACCCTTTAGCCAAAGTCCGTAACGATTATCGGAAAGTATAAAATCTATTCGATGCTCTTTTACAAGTATCTTTATTTGCGAATGCTCTTTTACTGTGAGCAAAGCAACACTCTTCGCAATGCGTGCTAGGTTTAAAATAGTAATTCCTCTTTTTTTAAACTTTACACTAAGCGAGGGGAAAAGAATAAATTGAAGGTTCGGAAAACGGGTGCGCAAAAGTTCTATCGAACTCTTATCGGCGGCAACAATAACGGTACAACCCTTTGCGAGTAACGACGCCATAATTGGAATTACGCGCGTAGAATGACCTAAGCCCCATCCTAAAGGGCATACCAAAATACGCTCGTTGCCGCTTACATTAATCATTACCCCGATACTTGAACCGGAATACCAAGCGCTCTAACCCTGTTTGCAATGGCCTCTAAATCGTCAATGGGTACTTTTTCAAGCGTTTCAACGGGTGTATCGCGTGCAATGGTATAAATCATTGCTTCCTTAGGCATAAGCCTTTTAACTATTGATAACCACTGTTCAATTTCTTTTACGGTCGTATTGTCCAGCGGCTTTCCCTTATAACTTCCTCTTACAAATAGGGTTTGCAAAATAAAGTTACCCTTAAATTGTTCCAGCTGCGTTACAACCTGTTCAACTGTTGTAGGTTTATGTGGATTATTAAGCAGCTGTAGCGTGCTATCGAAACCCGAGTCGAGTTTTAAAATGTTTTGGTCCACCTTAAGCAACGCATTAACCACGCTTTGCTTATGTAGCATAGATGAGTTCGATAGCACAGCCACCCTAGCCTGTGCAAAATACGTATCGCGCAACTCAATGGTATCGTTAATAATTCCCTCAAAATCAGGATGCAGGGTTGGCTCACCATTGCCTGCAAAAGTTATCACATCGAGCTTATCGCCATTCGCTTTCATACTCTCAAAGCGTTCAATCATCTTTTCTTTCACCTCGACCCTGCTGGGTAGTTTCTTACTATCAGAACTTTTAGTCCAACCACACTCGCAGTAAATGCAATCGAAACTACACACTTTTGAAGTGGTAGGCAAAAGATTTACGCCAAGCGAAACTCCTAGTCTTCGACTATGAACGGGGCCAAAAATAATTTCATCAAAAAGGAAAGTAGCCATATCAGTAATTGTAAGTGTGCAAAGGTATAAAATATTATTGCTTTGCAGGGTTGATGTTAAACACCAAAAAGATTATCAAAAAAATTGCTTAGGAGTATACGGGAATAAGTTTAGGGCTAAAAAACGCAAAAACCCACAGGTTGCATAGCCTGTTAAAAATTGCTAAAATTTCTGATTTGTTGGGTTTTTTAT
>Ga0265295_1001468_pt1 | contig 41353 bp, 40 predicted proteins | sample Munlansysbiofilm_FD_192503 | JGI IMG/M metagenome (GOLD analysis project Ga0265295, IMG submission 192503) | Leachate microbial communities from a municipal landfill in Southern Ontario, Canada - Methane capture system biofilm | ecosystem: Engineered > Solid waste > Landfill > Unclassified ... | reverse complement strand
TGTCCAAATCCGATATATGTTTTTAAACCATAATCTGGAATATCTTTTTCATATCTTAAAAATCCACTTGGCAAAGTCTCTTTATCTGTTTGATTATAATTTGGATTGTTATAAATCAACATTCCTATTTTTGTTCTTTTATCAATTACTTCATGCTTATCTAATCTAAGCCCAGCAACAATTCTATTATCTTCATTTATATCAATTGTAGATTCATTAAAAAATCCAACTTGAGAAAAATCAAAATCTGTTTGTCTTGATGCAGAAAGCATTTCACTATCAGCTATTGAAGAAGATGTTTTCATCATAGCACTTCTTGCTGTATGCTCATCTTCTTTAAAATCTATACCAGATACATTTGTCAATAAAAGAGATGGTATTTCAGTAGTAACTTTTAGATTTCCTCCAATTGTTGTTCTATCTGGATTCATACCTGAATATACCTTTTGACCTGTCATAGAACTAATAGGAGCTTCTCTTAATGAGTAATTATCCATGATATGATCTACATAGTTTCTATAAACTTGCATTTCAACTTTTTCTACATTTTCTGCAAGATTATATTTTATTACTTTTAATGAAATATTTTCTCTAAGTAATTTTGAAGCATCCATTGTTCTATCAGCATATTTTGCTTCACCATCACCTCTTGAACCTGAAATCTCAAAAGTAGTATCATCTGTAGGGGTATATCCTAAAGTAAGACTTGTATTCCATCTTGTATATTCAGAATTTACAATATCACCTTTACCATCTTTATAATCATTTGAATGAGAACGAGTTGCAATTAACTGGGCATATCCTAAAGATCCCCCTCCACTAATATCAAGGAATTGATCACTTCTTCCAAAGCTTCCTTGCTTAAAAGAAGAATATATATCATAATCTGGAGTAGAATAATATTTAGATTTTTTTTCAAATTGCACTACACCAGCAGAAAAACCTGAGCCTGCTAATACAGTTTGAGGACCTTTTGTAATAACTACACTATCATAAGATTCAGGAAAAATATATGCAGTAGGTGGATCCATTCTTCCTCCACATCCTCCATATACTTCTTGTCCATCTGAGAATATTCCAAGTTTTGAACCAGACATCCCTCTAAATACCGGATCTCCATCTGTTCCACCTTTTCTTTTAACAGAAAAACCTGGTATATTTTTCAAAAAATCAGCTCCATCACTAGCTGGAATTGGTTGAATTGGATTTTTAGGATCAGTTATAACTTTTAATGGATTGTCAGATTCAACAATAGAAACGACTTCTATTTTTTCTAAAACAGAAGTTTCTTTTTTTTCAGTAGCTTTTTCTTCTGATAAGAGTAAACTTGTACATAAAGATAAACATAAAATAATCCTCTTTTTATTCACAATAAATTCCTTCACTAAAAATTTGATTTATTTTAAAAAAGAGTTGTTAATTTTCTGTTAATTTATTATTAATTTTTATATTTTTTATTAACCCATTTAATAATTTAAAATATAGCTTTTAAAAGCTATATTTTAAGTTTACATATCCATAACGTCCTGGATCATTAAGTAAAACTCTTTCTCCTCCAGCAGCAACATAAGTTATATCTTGATAAGTATTCGTTGATGCATAAGTTTTATCAAATACATTATCAAGTCCAAGTGTTAAAGCAAAGTTTTTATGTAATTGGTTTGTATATTTTAAATTTACAATAGCATAACCTGATAACTCTTGTTCTTTTGCCGAAGCATCATAACTATCCCATCTATCAACTGCAATAACCTCAGCTGTATATTTAGCTTTATCTTGTTCATAATTTAAAGCTAAATTTGCTTTTAATGGTGGAATTTCTGCTAAATCTTTATCAGTAACATCCTCATCTTTTTTACCTCTTTGATAAGCTATTCCATAATCTAAAGAAAAGTTATCATTTATTGCATATAATCCACTAATATCTAATCCATAGATTTTTGCATCAATATTTTCAAAAGTTCCTGTGTTATAAATATAATCTTTTAACACTGAATAAAATAGTTTTGGTTTTATATTAAAATTACCAATAGTTTTATCAAATCCTAAATCAGCTTCATAATTTTTTGTATCTTCTAAATCATTATTTGCACCCATATAAAGTTCTCTTGCATCAGGAACTCTCGCAGATTTTCCAATACCTGCAAAATATTTTGTATTTTCATCCGCATTATAAATACCAAAAATATTTGCATTTAATGAAGCATATTTTTTATCTGTTTTTGCAATATTTATAGAATCGATATCTGTATAATCATATCTAGCACCAAATTCTATATCAAGTTTCCCAAATGATTTTTCTACTTTAGTAAAAATTGCTTTATTTGTAGTGTCTGTTGAATCTAAACTTGCTGTTGATGGCATTTGCATTCCCATAACAGAAGTCATATATTTTTCACCTTTCCAATTTCTTACACTTGTATCTAATCCAACTGTAACTAAAGAGTTTGCAACTTCCATACTATTTTTTATTTTAGTTCCCCAAATAGAAGATTTCATATGATTTGTCATATATCCAGTTGCACCCATTGCAGTATAGTTTCTAAGTTTTGTACTCATTGGATGATCAACATCTGAATAGTAATAATCTATATTAAGTTCTTTTGAAAAGCTTGCTAAATTTCTTGCTGTATACCCAATTGTGTAAATATTTGAATCATCATAATCAGCGTCCATTGGTGTATTTGGATATAAAACATTATCACTTCTATTTGCTGTATATGAAAGTTTTATTTCTTGGTCATCATTGATATTAAACACACCTTTTGTTAAAAGAGTTTTTTTCTCAAATGCGTCTAAATCATCTCTTGAATATTGGTTTACAAGAGGAACACCTTTTTTTATTTGTTGTTGTAAGAAATTATCACCATTTCCATCTTCATATTGATCTCCTGTTTCTGTTGAAGTTGAAACTAAAAGTTTAAATCTATCTGTTCCACCACTTACAGTTGCACTAGCTTTTGTATAACCATAACTTCCTGCATTTAAGTTAATTTCACCATGAAGATCTTTTGTTGGTTCTTTAGTTTTAACTTGAACTAAACCACTTAAAGTTCCAAAGTTTTCAACATCATAAGGACCTTCAATTACTTTTACACTTTCAATATTATTAGTTAAAACATGAGATGTTGCTGGATCCATTCTATTTGGACAAGCTCCATAAATTTTTGCATCATCAAGTAAAATATTTATATTATCTTTTTTTTGCCCTCTTAAAATAATATCATTTGCTATTCCACTTCTTCTTACAATTGAAATTGATGGTATATTTTTCATCAATGCTTCTGCTAAATCGGCACTTTTTATTTGTTCACTGCTAACATCTTTTACTATTTTTGAGTTTGCAGTTTCAACTACACTGATAGTTTCCAATGTATTAGTTTCACTTGCAAATAAAACAGCAGTTGTTATAAGTGATAGAGAAATAATTCTATTCATAAATTTTACCTTGTATTAAAAATTTATGAAAGTATTACAAAGAGCTGTTAATTTACTGTTAATTATTAAAAATAGTTTTGAATAAACTCTTTTGCTTCAAATTTTTCTTTTTCTTTTTTTTCAATATCCCATTTCAAAATTTTTGCCATTTTTTCACAAACAATATCAACAAGTTCTAAAGAAGATTTTTTATCTACAAAACAAAGCCCTATTCTTCTTGCTAAATAATCTATTGGTTTTTGAATAAACTCTTCTTTTATACAATACTCTATCTCTTTTTTTAAATAAGGAAATCTTTCATCTAATAAATCAAAATCTTTATTTTCATCTGCAAGTGCTAAAATCTTTGTTGAATTATCTCCATAAAGTGAAATCAAAGATTCTTTTGTTTTTTTTGAAATAGGATAAAATGAAGTTAATTTTTCTAAGTTTTTTTTCTTTTGTTTATTTCCTACAAGTTTATATTTTTTTGTTTTACACAGCTCTTTCTTTTCAATTTTTTCTTGCTTTATTAAATAATCCATCATATCATTTGCCATTTTTCTATAAGTAGTCCATTTCCCACCACAAATTGAAACTAAACCACTTTTTGAAGTAAAAATAGAATGTTCCCTATTTATTTGTTCTGTTTTTGATTTGTCGCTTTTTACAAGAGGTCGAATTCCACTCCATGAAGATAAAATATCATCTTTTGATAAAGTTTTATCAAAATAATTATTTACCTCTTTTAATAAATACTCTATTTCTTCATCTTTTACTTTTGAATTTTCCTCATAAAAAGTTTTATTGTCTGTTGTTCCAATTAAACAATGTTCTAAAAAAGGCAATACAAAAATAACTCTATTATCACTTGTATTTGGTATCAAAATTGCTTCATCAGAAGATAAAAAATCCTTTGAAACAACAATATGAATTCCACTACTTAAAGTTAAAACTTCTTTTGTTTCATTATCTAAAAATCTCATATTATCAACATTTGCACCTGTTGCATTTATGATAACTTTTGATTTGATTTCAAACTCTTCATTTTTTACTTTATCAAAATACTTCACACCTAAAATATTATGATTATCATCATATAAAAAATCTTTAACTTCACAATAATTTTTAACAATTGCACCATTTTCTAAAGCTGATTGTATAAGTGAGATTATCATTCTAAAATCTAAAAAAGTTCCATCGTAAAATGAAATACATGCTTTTAAATTCTTTTTTCTCAAATTTTGAAAATAGTAACTACTAACAACTTTATTTAAAAAAGTGCTATTACCTAAACTATTTTTAAATGAAATTATTTTATAAATAAACAAACCAATATAGTTTTTAATTAGGCTAAAATAAGAATAATTTGGAATATTTATTTTTAATTTTCTTGATATATTTGAAGCATTTTTAAAAAAAATAGCTCTTTCTTTTAAAGCTTCTTTTACTAAATTATATTGAGATTTATCAAACTCTTTAATTGCTTTTTCAAGATACCTAACTCCACCATGAACTAATTTTGAACTTTTAGAACTAGCCCCACTTCCAAAATCATCTTTTTCTAAAAGTAAAACTTTATAACCTCTAAGTGTTGCATCAAGACATATTCCACTTCCAACAGCTCCACCGCCAATCACAACAATATCATAGTTTTCATCTATTGAATTTATCATATTTTTCTCAATTAAAGGTATTTAAAAAAAGCTTTTTGCTAAGCTAGGATATAATAAAAATAAATAAAAAGGAATTAAATGCAAATAATTATTGCCATTGCTATTTTAATCATAGCTACTACTTTGATATTGTATAAAGTAAATAGCCAATTTGAAAAAAGAGAGTTTATAATCCTTTTATTGATTATTATTATTTCTACTGTTGCTTTCATAGTATATGAAAAAAACCAAGAGAACTTTTTTCCTAAAATGTTTAAAGAAAAATATGAAAAAGAGAAAAATGTAAGTATAGAAGGATTGACAGCTGAACTATTAAACAACAAAGTAGTAAGTTCTAAAACAAAATTTATTTATAAATTTACATATCTTATAAAGAAAAATGACAAAGAGTTTTTATGTGTAGCTTCAAATGTTGAAATAGACAAAATAGAAAATAATTTTGTATTTAAAGATTTCTCAAATTTAAAAGAAGAATGTACGTTAAAGTAACTCTTCTTTTATGCTGGTTTAAATCCACTTTTACTTTTACAAACCTGAGGAAACAAACAATTTTCACACTCAGGTTTTACAGCTTTACAAATATATCTTCCAAATAAAACCATTGCTTGATGAAAAATATGTAAATCATGCCCTTTTAATTTTTTAACCAAATCAGCTTCAGTTATATCAACTGTTTTTCCATCGCTAAGTCCTAGTCTATGAGAAACTCTAAAAACGTGAGTATCTACAGCCATAAGATTTGCACCTTCAAACTCAATCATAAACACATTTGCAGTTTTGTTTCCAACACCTGCAAGTTTCATAAGCTTTTTTTGGTCATGTGGAATTTCTCCATCATAATTCATCAAAACACTTTGAGCCATTTTTATAATATTTTTTGCTTTATTATTAAAAAATGAACAAGATTTTAATAACTCTTTTACATCTTCAAGCTCAGCAACTGCTAATTCTCTTACACTTGGATATTTTTCAAAAAGAGCTGGTGTTATAATATTTACTCTTTTATCAGTACATTGAGCACTTAAAATAATAGCTATTAATAATTCATAATCATTTCTATAATTTAGCTCTGTAACTGCATCACTATACTTTTCAATAAATGCTTGTTTTATTATTTCAATATCTGCTTTTGTTGCTTTTTTCATTTTATATCTCTTTTATTTTTGCTATCTCATCTCTTAATCTAATAGCTTCTTCAAAGTTTAAATCAGAAGCTGCTTTTTTCATTTGTTTATTTAATTCTATTAAGATTTTCTTTCTCTCAGATGCTGGCATTTTTTCTAATTTATCTTTTTTCCATGCCACATCATCGTACTCTTCTAGTTTTAGATTTTGGTCTAGTTTTCTTTTTGTAGATTTTGGAGTTATATTGTTTTTGATATTGTGTTCTTCTTGGATTTTTCTTCTTCTATTTGTTTCATCTATTGCAAATTGCATTGAAGCTGTGATTTTTTTGGCAAATAAAATAACTCTTCCATTTTCATTTCTAGCTGCTCTTCCTATTGTTTGAATAAGTGAAGTACGACTTCTTAAAAAACCTTCTTTATCTGCATCTAAAATAGCAACTAAAGAAGTTTCAGGAATATCCAAACCTTCTCTTAAAAGATTAATTCCAATTAATACATCAAAAGTTCCAAGTCTTAATTCTCTGATTATTTGATTTCTTTCAATTGCATCAATTTCAGAGTGCATATATTTTACTTTTATTCCTAAATCAGCATAATAACTTGCTAACTCTTCAGCCATTTTTTTAGTTAAAACAGTTACTAAAACTCTTTCATTTTTTGCAATTACTTTTTTGATTTCATCGTGAAGTTTTTCCACTTGGAATTCACTATCAACAATATCAATAACTGGATCAAGAAGTCCAGTTGGTCGGATAATCTGCTCAGCTACAACTGAACTCATCTCAAGTTCAAGTTCATTTGGAGTTGCACTTACAAATACATAATGTGGAGCTTTTTTTATAAACTCATCAAATTTTAATGGTCTATTATCAAGTGCAGAAGGAAGTCTAAATCCATACTCTACTAAAACCTCTTTTCTGCTTCTATCAGCAGCATGCATTCCTCTAAATTGAGAAAGTGAAACATGTGATTCATCAACTACAAGTAAAAAATCTTTTCCCATTTGTTCAAAATAATCAAGTAAAGAATAAGGAGTTTCACCTGGTTTTTGACCTGTTAGATGTCGTGCATAGTTTTCAATTCCTTTACACATTCCAGTTCCTTCAATCATCTCTAAATCAAACTCAACTCTTTGTTTTAGCCTTTGATATTCAACTAACTTTTGCTCTTTTTGAAAGTATTCAAGTCTTTCATCTAACTCTTCTTCAATTTCTTTTACAGCATTTGCAAGTTTATCATTTGAAACAACGAAAGGATTAACTGAATAAATTATTACTTCTTGTAAATCTTTTACTCTATTATTTGTGATATATTCATGTTTTGAAATAGATTCAACCTCATCACCAAAAAATTCAACTCTAATAAATTCATCTTCAAAATAAGCAGGAAAAATATCTATTACATCACCATTTACTCTAAAATCTGCCCTATCAAAGAATTTATCATTTCTTTTATAACCCATTTCTACAAGTTTTAATAAAAACTCTTTTTGTGAATACTCAAAACCTACTTCAACTCTTTGAACCATTGCTTTATATTCAGCAGGATTTCCTAAGCCATAGTTTGCTGAAACAGATGCAATAACAATAACATCATCAAAAGATAAAAGTGAAGCTGTTGCACTAAGTCTTAATCTTTCTAATTCTTCATTTATTGAACTATCTTTTTCAATAAATAAATCACTTCTTGGAATATAAGCTTCTGGTTGATAATAATCATAATAAGAAATAAAATATTCAACATGATTGTTTGGGAAAAATTGTTTAAATTCAGAGTATAGCTGAGCTGCTAAAGTTTTATTGTGAGTCATTATAAGAGTTGGCTTTTGAACTCTTTCAATAACTTTAGCTATTGTATAAGTTTTACCACTTCCAGTAACTCCTAAAAGCGTGTTATATTGGTTTCCAGCTTCTATACTATCACTCAAAGCCTTTATTGCTTTTGGCTGGTCTCCACTTGGTTCATAATCACTTACTACTTTAAAATTTGCTATGGGAACTCCTTTATCTATCTTTTAGGATTTCATATAAAATAATTGATACATCTCTTGCTGTCCAAATAACATCTCGACTTAAAGTATCTCTATCTTTTTCAATATTTGCATTATTCAAATATTTATTTAAAATTCTTTGCATATCTTGTTTTCTAAGTTCATCTCTTAACTCTAAAATAGTTATATGAAAAAAATTATCACTATTTGAAACTGTTAATTTACCATCAGTTTTTAAAAAATGTAAAAGAATAGAAACTTGCCAAGTATGCCACTCTATCTTATCCATTGCACTTGGCAATTTACTTACATAATCCAATGCTCTATAAGAATCTAAAATAACTCTACAAGCTTTTGATAAAGCATTAATATTCATCTTTTCCACATTTTTAGGAAATTTTATCTCTTCTAATTTTACAATTTTTATAGATTGTACCATCTCTTTTTTATTAGTAGGATTTGTACTATTTTCATTGTTCATTAATAAATAAATTAAAATAATCAACAATAAGATAGTAATTACTATTACTATACCTATTATAGTAAGATGCATATACTTTCCTCTTCAAAATTTGAATTATTAAATTTCATATATTTTTTTTGACAGCATAATGATGGAACATTTAAATATTTCTTATTTTCAATAAAAAAAATTTTTCCTTGGTGATAATGTCCCTCTATTACAATATCTGTATTGTAATTTTTTAATCTTTTCAAAACTATCTTTTCAAAATTATCTATTTTATGGCAAATATTTTTTTTACATAATACCTCTTCTATTTTTTTTGAAATAAAAAAGTTTACATCTATAAAATTCATAAATTTCAAAAAAAATCTATTTCTTACAATTTTACAAAATAAATCATATTTCCAATTTATAAAATTGTCACCATGAGATAAACTAACAGTCTTATTTTCATATTTTGCTAAAAGTGGTTGATTCTCTCTTTTTACAATCTTTATTTCTGAAAAAAGTTCTTTCAAATTAAAATCGTGATTTCCTTCTAAATAAACAATTTCAATATCTTTAGATAATTTATTTAGAAGTTCTATTATCTCCATATTTTGTTTAACAAAATATTTACATTCACTTGAAATAAAATCTATCATATCACCCATTAAAAAGATTTGAGGAGGTAAAATTTCTTTATTTTCTATTTTTTTGAGAAGTATCAAAAATTCTTTATTTTTTTGATTAAAATGTGAGTCAGCTACAAAAATAGCTCCTTGTTTTATAAAAAAATCCATGAGCTATCTTGCAGTTCTTCTAATATTTTGAATTATGGCATATAAAATATTAAATTTTTGATAATTATTAAAAATTTCAAAAATAATTATATTCATAGTAACGCTATATCCTTGTAACCTACAGCTAAAACTTCATAAGTTTTAACTCCACCTGGAAGTGTTGCTCTTACTTCATCACCCTCTTCTTTTCCCATTAATTGTTTTGCAAGTGGTGAATTAAAAGAAATCATTCCTTTATCAGCATTAGACTCAACTCCACCAACTATTGTATAAGTAAATTCTTCATCTGTATTTACATCAACTAAACTAACAGTTGAACCAAAACTTACTTTATCATGAGGAAGAGTTGAAGGATCGATTATTACTGCTTTTGAAATAACCGCATTTAATTCAGCAATTTGAGAATCAATTAATGCTAATTTATCTTTTGCAGAGTGATATTCAGCATTTTCTTTTAAATCTCCTAATTGTCTAGCTTCGTCTAATGCAATTACAGTTTCTGGTCTTTCAGTTTTTTTTAAAAACTCCAATTCTCCTGTAATTTTATTATATCCAGCCATTGTCATTGGTTCTTTATCCATCAACATCTCCAATAAATTTATTTATGTTATAATACCTAAAAATAGTAAAAGAGAAGTTTAGATGAGATATGATAGAACAAAAAAGCTATTTGGTGATGAGGCATTTGAAAATTTGAAAAATGCCAAATTAATACTTTTAGGAGTTGGTGGTGTTGGAAGTTTTGCACTTGATGCTCTTTATAATACTGGGATTACAAATATCACAATAGTTGATTTTGATACCTATGAAGAATCAAATATGAATAGACAACTTGGTAGCCATGGAAATATTGGAAAAATAAAGGTTGAAGCTTTAAAAGAAAAATATCCAACTGTTACTCCTATTCATGTAAAAATCACGCCAGAATGGATTGATGATTTTGATTTTTCATCTTATGATTATATTTTAGATGCAATTGATGATATAAGACCAAAAGTTCATCTAATAAAAAAATACTTTACTAAAATTATTAGTACAAGTGGTGGAGCAAAAAGAATTGATCCAAGTAAAATAGAATATATTTCTATTTGGGATACATATAATGATCCATTTATTAAAAAAATTAGAGAAGAGTTAAAGAAACAAGGATTTAAGAAAAAATTTAAAGTAATTTTTTCATCGGAAAATCCGAAATGTATTGAAAAGGGTAGTTTTGAGGGAGTTACTGGTTCATTTGGTTTAATGATGGCATCTGTTACAGTACAAAAATTATTAAAAAAGATGGAAAAATAACTTAAAGATACTCAAAGTTTAAAAGATATATAATAATTAACTTACATGAAAAAGGATTCACATGAGCGGTATTAGCGGTAGTGTAGAGCAAATGACGCAAGGACATTTAAGAAATGTTCAACAATTAGCAGTATTTTACACTGGTCATAATAATATTTACGCAATTAATATAGCAAAAGTTAAAGCTTTTATAATCACAGAAGAAGTTGCAATTAATGATACTCCAAAAGATACTAATGTTATTGCAGGAATTGCAACAATCAGAGGAGAACCTGTAACATTAATCAATCTTGATGCTTGGTTAGGACTTCCAGCATTAGCTGTAAAAGATTATAAACTTATTATCTTTTGTGAATTTAATCATAAAAAAATTGGTTTTTTAGTAAAAGATATGCTTGATATAGTTGAAAAAACAACTCAAGAATTAAGACATACAGAAGAAACAAATTCAAAAATAACTTACACAACATATGTAAAAGTAAATAATAAAGATGAATTATGTACTGTATTTAATGCTGAACAACTTTTAAGAGATATTAAATGGACGGATGATGGTTCTGACGAAATCAAAAAATATGTAGAAGAAAAACTTCATTCTGATAAGCTAATTTTGGCAGCTGAAGATTCAGGTGTTGCTAGAGAAGTTTTAAGTTCATTTTTTGAAGAAACAGGTCTTGATTATGAAATTTATACAAATGGTACATTATTAATAAAAAGATTAGAAGAACTAAATCCTGATAAAATTGGTATGGTAATTACAGATATTGAAATGCCAGGAACTGATGGTTATCAAGTTGCATCATTTATAAAAAATAATAAAAACTTAGCACATATTCCAATCATTGTAAACTCTTCAATGACAACAGATGCAGTAAGAGGTAAAATGAATCAAGTTGGAGTTGATGGTTTTGTTGGAAAAACTGATATTTCAAGTCTTTTTAAATTAACTAAAAAATTCTTATTAAAATAACTTTTTTTAAATAAGATGAGTAATAAAACTCATCTTATTCATATATTTTTTAACCACTCTTCAAAAAATTTAATTTGACTTTCTGTTTGAATTGTCGAAGTTCCACCAAATGAATTTCTTGCATTCATTGAGTTTCTTAAATCTAAGTACATAACAATTTCATCACTTACATTTTTTAACTCTTCATTTGCACTTCTAATTTCATAAATATTTAATTCACTAATATCTTTATTTAATTTATTTGCAAGAGCTACAACATCTTTTGTAATATAATAAGCAGTTCTAAATGGCATATTTTGTTTTTGTACTAAATAATCAGCTAAATCAGTTGCTGTTAAATGCCCTATTTTACAAGCTTGTTCCATTTTTTCAACATTCACAATCATAGTTTTTATAACTTCATTTAAAATTGAAATTGAAATTTCTACTGTTTTAACTGAATCAAAAACTCCTTCTTTATCTTCTTGTGTATCTTTATTATAAGCTAATGGTAAACCCTTCATCACTGTTAAAAGAGAGATTAAATTTCCATAAACTCGACCTGTTTTTCCTCTTAGAAGTTCAGGCACATCTGGATTTTTCTTTTGTGGCATAATTGAACTTGTTGTTGCATATTCATCACTCATTCTTACAAATTGGAACTCATAAGATGACCATAAAATCAACTCTTCCGAAATTCTACTAATATGCATCATTGTTGTACTTATATTAAATAAAATTTCTAAAGCGAAATCTCTATCTGATACTGTATCCATTGCATGTAAAGTTGGAGAAATAAATCCCAATTTAGAAGATGTTAATTCTCTATTTATATTGTGTGGTGTTCCAGCAAGTGCAGCACTTCCTAAAGGACAATAGTTATTTCTATCATAAGAACTTTCAAATCTTTCATAATCTCTTTTAAACATATTTGCATAAGCTAATAAATGGAAACCAAAATTAAGAGGTTGAGCATGTTGTAAATGTGTCATTCCTGGAATTAAAGTTGTTGTATATTTGCTTGCAACATTTACAAAAGTTTCAATTAACTCTTTTAATTGCTCTTTTATACTTAAAGATTTATCTTGAACATAAAGTCTAAAATCTGTTGCAACTTGATCATTTCTACTTCGTGCAGTATGAAGTCTTTTTCCAGGTTCTCCAATGATTTCAGTAAGTCTTGTTTCAACAGCCATATGAATATCTTCATAAGCTAATGTAAATTTAAATTCTCCACTTTCAATCTCTTCTTTAACTTGTAAAAGTCCAGTTTCTATTGCTTTTTGCTCTTCACTTGTTAAAATACCTTGTTGAGCTAACATTTGTGAATGAGCAATACTACCTCTAATATCTTGAGCATAAAGTTCTTTATCAAACATTATTGAAGCATTGAACTCATCTAAGATTTGTGCATTTGTATTTTTTAAAATCTGATTATTTTGATTTGCCATTTGGTTTCCTAAAATTATAATGTGCCTTTAAATTGAGGCAACATTATAACACAAGTGATATTATTTAAAAGAAGAAAAATCCATAGGATTAGTTTTTGAGATATTTATATATTTTTTTACTGCTATCATTGAATTTATAAAAAACAAAATATTTGATATTAAAAATATAATTGAAGCAAAATAGATAAAAATATTTTGAAAATATGCTATTACAAAAAATATTATTGAAAGAATATGAAGAAAGAAATGAATCCTTATATATTTTTCATCTATAAACTCTCTAATTGTTGGAATAGAAAAATATCCTTTTGAATTTAAATGAAACCATGATAAAAATGGAATTATTTTATAAACCATTCCTTGTAAAAGAGAATATAAAAATCCAAAAGCAAAAATGATTGCTAGAACATAGTTTGTATCAAAAATATCAAATAACCAAATAATCATACTTATAAATAAAGATATTAAAGAAAATTTCCAATACCATAAGGTCACATCAAAAACAGGTCTTTTTCTATTATTTAAAGATTTTAAAGCAAAATATGTAAAGAAACAAATCAATAAAACAAATAAAATTTTTAAAATTAAAAAATTTATATCAAAATAAAAAAATAAAAAAGAGATGAAAAGTAAAATAAATATTAATACTGGAAATTTATGTTGAATAAATTTGGGGAAATCTAATGCAACATAAAACATAGGAATAACTTGAAAAGAAACACCCATTATAAGTAAAAATGCAAAACCAAAAAATCCAAATAAAATATGTGTATTAATAAATGCAAAATAATGCTCACCTAAATTTAAATTTATGTGACAAACTGCCAAATAAAATCCAAAAATAAAAGTAATTATTCCAGCTAGTGAAAAAAGCCTCATGGCTTTTACTGTTGAAGTCATAAATCTTACTTGAAATAAAAGTTTTATTGAAACAATAAAAAAAGTAAGAAAAGAAATAGATAAAAATAATACACCAATATAAAGTAAAAATTTCAACTCTAAAATAAAAGAGAAACTTAAACCTAAAGTTCCAATGACTAAACAAGAATGTACAATATTTGCAAATACTTGTGGTTTTTTAATTATTGCACCTGCAAGAACTGGCATCATTTGTTGCATCGCTCCAAAAATTATCATTGTTAAAATTCCCAAAGTAAAAAGATGCACAACTCCTACTGCAAAATGTGTGTATTGATTTGATACTTCATCAAAAGGGAAAATCAAAAAAACTAAAGATATAAGTACTCCAAAAAAAGGAGCACTTAGAAAAAACCGAAATGGGATAGAAATAGGTGGAGCTTGGTCAAGACTTAGACCTTGATTAAACATAATTATAAAGCCTTCATCTTTTCAAGAACTGAATTTACTAAACTTCCAAGATGTGTATCAGCCATTTTATAAAGCATTTGCTCTTCTTTCATATTATGTTGTTGCATTAACATCATCAAACTTTCACTAACTCCAAAAAAATGATTTTTATCTTTTTTCTCAATATCATTTTCTAATACACTTAAAAGTTGCCTCATTTGATTATGTTCCATTGTCATAATCATAGTTGGACCTTGAGTCATACCAGTTTTTTCTTCAAAGGTTGGAAACATTACCTTTTCTTCCATATCAAAATGATGTAATAAATCAAAAGAAAATTTTTGCATTTTTTCTTTTGCTTCTTCCCAGTTTTGAATTGCAACACTATTTTCTAAACTTGCAAAGCTTTCATCACAAGATCTATGATCAGTTGTTAAAAATTCTGAAATCGTATTCATAATATCTACCTTATTATTTTTCTTAAATTATAAAGTAATTAAAAATCTTTTTAATTGATATTAATCAATACTATTTTCATCTTCCTCAATTTCTTCTATTGCATCTTTTATAATATATAAAAGTTTACTTTTTGCATTATTTTCATCATTTTCTGGAACATCCCAACCAATAATTGACATATATTTATCAACTAATAATTTAACATCATCTACGATAGCATCGTGAAGTTGAGCCAATTCTTTATCTTGTGCTGTCATTTTTATTCCTTTTTATTTTTATTATTATTAATTAATTGCTATAATTAGTAACATTAAAAGTATAAGGTATTATTATTTGGTAAATATTAAAGAACTAACAAAAGATACACTTTTTCAATTAAAAGAAGAAAATATCGCCACTACGCCTGAACACTATTTTATAGAATTCAAAAAACAAGCAAAATTAAATAATGTAAATTTAAAAGAATTTGAATTATTTGAAAAAATAAAAGAAAATTTAACAGAAGAAGAAAAAAAATCTTCAAAACTAGAATCTTTCAATGATTTAGCAAATATCTTAATACAAAGGACAAGTACTGAAGAATTAAAACAGTTAGTTGAAGCACTTAATGATATTTTAATACCTTCTGTTGATTTTAGTTTTATTGAAGATATTGAAGAATTTATCTTGAAAATTTTAAAAGATCCTAAAAAATTAACATCAACTGACTCTATTTCAAAATTAAAAGAACTTTCAAAACATAGAATAGACGCAGATAGAAAAGTTTTAAAAGATAAAACAGATGACATAGTAAAACTTACATCTTTAATGAGTAGATATTTTGACAAAACTTTAAGTGAAGGTGAAAATTCAACAGAAGAAATATTAAAAATAAAAGATGAGTTAATCAATCTAAATATATCAAATTCTTCACATAGAGAATTAAAAATTGTACAAAAAAAACTTATTGATACTATCTATAAATTAGAAAACTCTATAAAAGAAAATCGTAAAATTATCACTAATAGTAGAGAAAAATTTGAGCATTTAAATAAACAAATAGAAGATCTTCAAAAAGAGTTAGTTTTAGTTAAAGAAGAACATCAAATTGATTATTTAACTAATATTTTAAATAGAAGAGCTTATCATCAAGAAGTTGACAAAATGGAAAAGAAATTTTCGATTTTTGATGCAGATTATGCAATAGTTTTTTATGATATTGACCACTTTAAAGATATAAATGATAAATTTGGACACTCATGCGGAGATTTAGTTTTAAAAAGTTTTGCAGGTATTTTGAAAGATTTAACAAGAAAAGAAGATATTATTGCTAGATATGGTGGTGAAGAGTTTATCGCACTTATTAATTATCAAGAAGAAGTAGAAGTTCAAAGATATTTAAAAAGAGTAAAAAAAACTATTGAAAACTGTAATTTTATATATAAAGATATTGAAATAAAAATAAAATTTTCAGCAGGAATTAGTTATAGAAATAAATATGATTCTTTTCTAGAAGCTAAAAAAAGAGCCGATGAGTTACTTTATGAAGCTAAGCATAAAGGAAGAGATAAAATAATCTTTGATAATGGAATAGAGATATAAAAAGATTATTCTATTAAGATAGAATAATCTTTATTATATTTGCAATCAGCATAAAAATTAATACAAAAATTAAAACTTTTTTTATAAAAACTTCTCCACCTTTAATTGCAAAATGACTTCCAACATAAGAACCTAACATATTTGAAATTGCCATAGGAATTGCAATCATCCATAAAACTTTTCCTGCCATTATAAAAGCAATAGCAGAACCTACATTTGTAGCTAAATTTAAAGGTTTAGTTGACGCAGTTGCAATAATATAGTCTAAATGTAAAAACTTTTTCATAGAAATAGTCAAATAAGTTCCCGTTCCAGGTCCTAAAATACCATCATAAAACCCTATTGGTGCAGTTGCTAGTATTATATTTTTATTCGTTAATTTTGTATTTTCTTCAGCTATACTTTTACTCTTTTTTAATAAAAAAAATAGTGCAATTGGAATTGCTATTAATATTGCCCATTTTATAACATAATCTGGAATATACATAACAAGTTTACTTCCAATGTAAGAAGCTAATAAACAAGGAATCAAACCAATAGCAACAATTCTAAATGATATTTTTTTACTTAAAAAATATTTTATTGTTGCCATTAAAGTTCCAAATAGAGATGCAATTTTATTAGTTGCTAAAACAAAAATAGGAGGAATACCACTATAAAGTAAAACAGGAACTTGTATCATTCCTCCTCCACCAGCAATAGAATCAATATAACCTGCAACAAATCCCGTAATCATAAAAATAATAATCCACAAAGTGGTTATTTCTTGTAAAAAATCCATATATACTCTTTATTTTTTTGCGAAGTATATCAAAAAATTATATAAAAGTTATATGAAAATTTCATAAAATAATATTTTTTATGACCATAATTGTAATTTTGGAAGATGTGCAACTGCTTTTAAAATATTTGTTTGAGAAACAATTCCTAATAAAATACCATCCTCATCAACAATTGGTATTGCTTCAAGTTTAAAATCTAACATCACTTTTACAACTGTTCTTACTTCAGAAAGTGGTTCAGATGTTATTACTTCTGGAAGATAAATATCTTCTATTTTTTTATTTAAAATTGATTTTATATTTTCAATATCTTCCATCAGTAAATTAAGTATTATTTTTTTATTAATCATTCCAATTATTTTTTTCCCAAAATCAATAATTGGAGCTTGTGTAATTTTATTATCTTTCAAAAAATTATACGCATCTTCAATAGTTGCTTTATTATCCAATGAAAAAACATCTCTAGTCATAATATCTTTTATATAATATACAGGTTCAAGAGTATCAATATTTGCCATTTTTTTATATGAATTTAAAAATTCTTTTTTTTGTTCTTCTTTTTCTTCATTTGAAAAACTTTGGATTAATCCCTCATCAGGTTTAAATCTAGTTTTATCTAATTCATCAACATTTTTTAAATTATATAAATTATCAACGGTACTTCTAAAACCTACTCTTCCATTGTTATATATTGCAAACATATTTTACTCCTTATTGATAGTATGATGATACAGATTATTTGATAAATAGTTAATAATTTTTTCAAGCTATAACTTTTTTTGAATTAAAGATTAGATTTCCTATCAATTGAGTATCTTTTTGTTTTATCCAAAAGTCTTCATTTGCAACAATGATTAATCTTTTTTTCGTTCTACTTACAACTGTGTTTATTAGATTTAAACCTTTAAAGTTTTCATTTATAGTATTTGTAAAAAACATTCTTCTTTTTCCACTATTTGAATCATCAACAACACTAAAAATCACATTGTCCCATTCACTTCCTTGGGATTTGTGTATTGTCATAATATTTTCAAAATATTTTCTACCTAAATGCTCTTTTAGCAGTTTCACTTGCTTTTTATATGGAGTTAATATAACAAAAGATTTTCCTTCAAACTTTTTTACTAACTCTTTTATTATAATTACTTCTTCTAAAGATGAACGCTCAATTGCTTCATCTACATTTGAATTACTATCTATAAAAAATAGATTTGTATCACTATTCAAAGCTGACTCAAAACCAAATTTATAAACAAATTTATTTAAAATTTGTGCTAAATTCTTTCCAAATCTATGAGTTGAAAGTAGATTTACTTGTGATGTTTTTTCAAACTTTGGCGTTGTATTATTTGTAAAGTCTAAATAAATCTCTTCAACACTATTTTTCAAAAAAAGTGTCTCAAAAAAAAGTGCAGATTGACTCCATAAAAAACTCTTTTTATATGAGTTTATATCATCTGTTTTTATTTCACTAACAGGTGGAAGTTGCATATGGTCACCCAAAAATGTAATTGAACTATTAGACTTAAATAAACTCAAAGCTTTGATTGTAGACATATATCCAGCTTCATCACAAAAGATGTGATTTAGTTCAATATTTTCATTTATTGTGTATTGAATATATGCATCAATAGTCATTGCAATTACTAAACTATTTTTTACTCTTTGTTTTGTACTTTGTTCAATCAATAAATCTTTTTCATCGATTAAAAAAGCTAATTTCTCTTTTAACTTTTTATCATCAAAATTTTTATGATGTATATCTAAAGCTTGATTTATCAACTCATCATTTGTCTGCATTACTAAAGTTTTGATTGATTCTAAACTTCTTTTGCACCAAAGATTTAATTGGGATATTTTTTGATTAATTTGAAGTTGTTTTTCATCTAGATTTGTTTGAGTTAAATCTTTAAATATCTCATTATAAATCTTTTCACTTTTTATTATTTTCTTACAAAGTGTTAATATTTCAAAGTTTTCTTGATTTATTTTTTTTATCTTTTCATCTTTATTTTCTAACTCTTTTCTAATACAATCTATATTTACAACTTCTTTTAATCTATTTTTTTCAATAAGTTTTTCATCATAATTTATACAATAATTTTTTTCATGTTTTTTAATCGCATCTTTTATCATTCTTGAATTATTTGAAAAATGATAAGCTTTTAAAGGTAAAGTTAAAAGATTTATCAAAGGTTGAAGATGCTCTTTTTCATTTTCAAGTTTTATAATTTTTATTTTGTTTTCTTGAAGTTTTGAAAAATGCTCTAAGATTTTTTCTAAATCTTCACTGATTATTTTACCTTCTCGATATTTAATCACTCTACTTAATATATTTATCTCATTTTCAAGTGATTCTAAAACTCTTTCTATTCCTTTTGTTTCACAAACTTCACTATATTTTTCAAAAAAATCTTTTGAAGGAATTCCTATTCGTAAAATCTTTTCATTTTGGATTTGAAGTTTTTCAGTATTTTCTAAAACTCCAAAAAGTATCTGTTCTAAGGCAATATTTGTTGGAGCAACAATCAAAACTTTTTTATTTGAAGTTATATAGTTTATCAAAGCAGTTGATAAAACAGCTTTTGTTTTTCCAGTTCCAGGAGGTCCCCAAATGTAAGAATAAGAATTTTTAAATATAGAACTTACAGCTTCAATTTGATTTTGATTTAGTTTTGTATCTTTTAAAATCTCTAAATTTGGTTTTAAATCAAAAGTTAATTTATCATCAAAAGTAAGTTTATGTGAATTTTTTTCATACCATTCAATCAAATTTTTAATCAAAAAAAGTAAATCAGTAACAACAAAAAAATCATCACTTTTTATCTTTTCAAATTCAATATCAGGATTTAAAACTTGAACATACAAAAGCCTATTTTTTTCATCATACTCTTTGATTAAAATATCTTTTTTATTAAAGTAATATTCATTTGTTTGATTGTTTTTATAATAAGTCTTTTCAAAATCATAAATAGCTTTTTCGAGTTTTATTTCATAGAGTTTTGGTGAACTATCTTTTTGGTATTTTATAGATACAACTTTGTCTATACTTTTTCCATTGTTTTCACTATATTTTTTTACATATTCATAATAAAATTGTGCCTGATTTAGGCATAGTTCTTTTAACTTTGCTATTTCCATCTGGGATTTTAACTTAGAAAAATTTACGTTTTTGTTAAAGGCTTTATAACAAATTTTACATTACTATTTTCCAATGAATAAAACACTATATTTTAGCCATGAAAAATTGGATTTTTTAGAACTTAGATACTCAATATCAAATCAATGTTATAAACAACATATTCATAATAGCCTTTCAATTGGTGCAATATTGGATGGACAAAGAATCTATACAAATAAAAATAAAACTATAACTTTAGAAAAAAATCAACTAGCTATCATAAATCCAAATACTATTCATAGTTGTAACTCCTCTTCAAAAATTGTAAATAAAATTTATATGTTATATTTAGATAAAAACTGGTGTTTTGAGCTTCAAAAAAGTATATTTCCAAACATAAATGAGTTTATTCCTTTTTCAAATGAAATATTAAAAAATAAAACTCTATATAAAAAGTTTATAACTCTTTGTGAATTACTATTTTCAAATGCTTTGATTTTGGAAAAAGAGAGTTGTATTATTGACTTTTTTTGCTCTTTATACACAAAATATAACAAAAATATACAAATAGAGTTAAAAACCAGTGAAAAAATTAAAAATATCATTTTATATATGAAAAATCATCTAAAAGAAGATATTAGTTTAAATTGTTTATCAAAAGAGTTTAATCTATCAACTTTTTATATCATAAAACTTTTCAAAAAAGAACTTAATATTTCAGCTCATTCATACTTTATAAATCTAAAAATTGAGTTTGCAAAAGAGTTACTAAAGAAAGGTTTTTCCATAGTAGAAGCTGCCCTTGAATGTGGCTTTTTTGACCAAAGTCATTTTCATAGAAACTTCAAAAAAATAGTTGCAATTACTCCAAAAGAGTATCAGGACAATTTTATACAATAATTAATTCTTCTCTTTTTATACAATCTTCAAAATAAAAGGGGATTTATGGAAATAGAGATTTATTTACAAAGTTTTTTTATACTTGCGTTTGCTCATTTTTTAGCTTTGATTAGTCCTGGAGTTGATTTTTTTATTATCATTAATTCAACTATAAAAAATGGAAAAAAAGCTGGAATAATAGTAGCTTTTGGAATTGCCATTGCAAATTTAGTTTATATACTTTTAGCTCTTTTTGGGATTATGTTTATAAAAGACAATCTATTTATTTTTAACTTTTTAAAACTTTCAGGTTGTGTGTATCTATTTTATATTTCATATTACTTATTTAAATCAAAGAGAAAAAATTTGTTTGAAAATGTATCAAAAAATAAAAAAGTTGACAATCACCTATCAAGTTTTTTCAAAGGCTTTTTAAGTGCCATTTTAAATCCTAAAAATTTTATCTTTTATTTTTCCATGTTTAGTATAACATTTCAAAATAATACACCTTTTTTTATTCAAACTATTTATGGTTTATGGATGTTTTTTGCAGTTCTAATTTGGGATGTTTTTATAGTTTATATTTTAAATTTAAAAAAAATAAAACAACTTTTTAATAGATATATTTATCTAATAGAAAAAATCTCTGCAGTTTTTCTTACGTTTGTAGCTTTGATAATAATTTATAAGATATAAAAAAAGGGACTTGAAAAAACAAGTCCCTTTTTTAAATTAAAAAATTGGAAAAATCAGATTGGTAAAACTCTTAAATTTTCATCAATTTTTTGTTGTAATACAGATTCAATTGCAAATAAAGTTCCTGTACTTCCAGACGAACATCCTGAACAAGAACCTAAATATCTGATATAAATATCATAATGTGGTAGATTTTCTTTGATATCAATAATCTCCATATCTCCACCATCCATAACAAGCATTGGTCTAATATCAGAATCAATTACAGCATCAACTGCTTTAATTCTTTGAACTAATGTCATTTTATCAAAACTTGCTTGACCAGAAGCACTCGCATCTGCAGCTGTTTTTAATTTATTATGTTCCATTTCAGCTCTAACATCTTTTAAAATATCTACTAAATAGATATCTTTTGCTTCATGTCCACCTGGTTTAATACATGATTTACAAAAAGCTCCTGCTTTTGTATAATCTGTAATTTCTTCAACAGTTTTTAAATCATTGATTTTGATTACTTCTTTTAAAGTAGCTAATGAAACCCTTGCACATTCGCAAACGATTTGCTCTTCCTCAAAAGATTCCATATCAACACCTTTGTATTCAGCTGCTGCTTTTTTGATAACATCATAAGCCATAACTGAACAGTGCATTTTTTGAGGTGGAACAGCTGGAACATCAGGAGTATCTCTTAATGCAAATTCAACATCAATATTTGTAATTTTTACAGCTTCATCAACTGTTTTTCCAATACATAATTCAGCCATAACATCAGATGATGCGATTGCAGTACCACATCCAAAAGATTTAAATTTTGATTCTAAAATTTTATCTGTATTTTCATCAACTGCCCAATAAAGTCTTACAGCATCACCACATGATTCCGCTCCAAAATCTGCAACAATTAATTTTGCTCCAAGTTCTGCAGCTTTTTCTTCAGTAATTTCCCCTTGATGTTTAGGGTTGTTCATTCTATTTACAACTTGATTTGAGTATTCATCCCAAATCGATCCGCTTATTAAACTATTTTTTGCCATCTTATTTTCCTTTAAATATTATTCGATTTTCTATTATAATCCAGACTTATGACACGATGGAGCATAAGCATAAGAACTTGAAATTGCTCTAAGTCTAGTAACTGCTTTTTTAATAACGTCTATTGCATAATCTATTTGCTCTTCAGTATTAAATCTACTTAAACTAAATCTAACTCCTGTATGAGCTAATTCACTATCACTTCCAAAAGCATTCATAACTGGATTTGCTTCTAAATCTTCAGAGGCACATGCACTTCCTGTACTTGCACCTATTCCTGCTTGATTTAAATCCCAAAGCATTGATTCACCCTCTACACCTCTAAAAGAAATTAAAGTTGTATTTGGAGTTCTGTTCTCTTTTCCACCAATAACAATTGTTTCAGGTAATTCTAAAATTGCTGCTTCTAATTTATCTCTTAATTTACTAACATGATTTTTTTCATAAGCAATTGCCATAGTAGATGTTGCTAATTTCATAGCCCATCCCATTCCAACCATTGAAGCCACATCAACTGTTCCAGCTCTTAATCCACCCATTTGCTCACCACCGTGAAGTAAAGGAGTTAAAGAGAAACCTTTTCTTACATATAAACCACCAACACCTTTTGGTCCATGGAATTTATGAGCTGAGAATGATAAATAGTCTACATTACAGTCTTGAACATCAACTGGAATTTTTCCAATAGCTTGAGTTGCATCTGTATGAAATGGAACTCCTGCTTCTTTACAGATTGCTCCTATTTCTTTGATTGGGAATATTTTTCCTGTTTCATTATTTGCCCACATAATTGATACTAAAGCTGTATCTTCTTTTATAAAATCTTTAACTAAAGAAGCTTCTAAAACACCCTCTTCATTTACAGGTAAATAAGTTACACTTACACCTTGAGACTCTAAAAATTTACAAACAGCAGTAATAGATGGATGTTCTACTTCACTTGTTATAATGTGTTTTTTATCACCATTTAAAATTTTATCTATCCAAATACCTTTTAAAACAGTATTATTACTTTCTGTTGCATTTGCTGTAACGATTACATCATCTTCATCAGCTGCGTTTATACCTTCATATAAAAAATTTAATGCTTCAACCATTTTAGGATGAGTTCCAGCTCCAAATTTATGTAATGAATTTGGATTTCCATATATGTCGCAGAAAAATGGTTTCATTTCTTCATAAACTTTGGGATCTACTATTGTTGTTGCGTTATTATCTAAATAAACTTCCATTTTTATCATTCCTATATTTTTTAATTCTATTTGCAATAACTATTCCAAAATTAATTGTTACAAATAAAAACTTTTTCGTATTTTAATGAAAATAGGATAAATCTTGTCTTAATTGTTTTTATCTTATTTATACAGTAAGTTTTATTATACTAATCAAAGTTTTAAAACCCGCTATTAAATGTGGCTAAATAGTTTACAATTTCATCTTTTCTATCTTTTAGAGTTGAGATTTTTAAATACTCATCATAAATTGTTCCATCTTTTCTTTTATTTTTCAGATGTCCATCCCATTTTCCATCTTTTCTTAACCTATTCCACATATTTTCATAAAACTCTTGATTTTGTAAACCAGAATTTAATATTGATGGATTTTTTCCATAAATATCATTTAATTCATATCCTGTAATTTGAGTAAAAGCTCTATTTACTAAGATTATATTGTTGTTTTTATCACAAATAATAATCCCTTCTAAAGCTTGTTCAAATATTTTTAATGACAATTCTACTTTAATTTGAGCATTTTTTTTATCTTTAGATTCTTCAATTAAATTTTTATATAAATTTTCTAAAGCATTATGTAATTTTCCTATTTCATCATTTGAAACATTTTTCAAAAATTTTACTTCTTTATTGTTAGTAATATCATCTACTATTTGATTTAACTTATTAAGTGGTTTTGAGATTTTATTTGATATTATAATTCCAATTATCGCACCTAAAATTCCTAAAAATACACTTATTAAAAGAATTAAACTTGTATTTTTATGAGCTATTTTAAAAGCTTCATCAACTGGTTGTCTAACTATTACTTTCCAAGAAAAACCTTTGTACTCTTCAAATCCTTTACTTACACTACTTGCAGTTAGATATTTAACATTGTCATTCCAATTTAGAATTTTAAAAGATTCTTCATCTGTTTTAAGTAATTGAGCTACATTTAAAGATATATCTGAGATATTACTTCTTTCAGTATTTCCAGGTCCTACTAAAATCAATCCATCTTTAGATAATAAAAAGATCTCTACACCATGCTCTTTTTGAATACTTCTTATAACATCTCTTGTCCATTGCCAAGTTAAATGTGTACATAAAACACCAAGTGTTTTACCATTTTTATTTATAACTGGAAATGCCACATCAGAAAAATAAATAGCTTCACCACTATTATTTGGTAATAATTTAGCCAATAATAAAGCATCATGAACATCGCCAATATAAGGACCAGTTAAACCATTTGGATGCCAAGGTCTAGCTTTTACATTTTTGCCTTCTAAATATCCATTTGTTCCAACTTCAACTGTTCCATCAAGAAGTGCATAACCTATCCATTCATGGTGATTATAATTATCTTTGATTTTTTGAATTAATTCTCTTTTTTCGTTTATTGAACTATTCTCATCTGTCATTATTGGTAAAGATGCAGCAAATCGAATCTCTCTAAATCTTTCTAACATCTCTCTATCAAGAATATCATTTACTCTTTTTGATAACTTAAGCAATGATTCACCTGAATTTACTTCAAGTTGTTGTGTTGATATATAATTAGAATAAAATCCTACCATTAAAGCAACTATAAAAGTTAAAACTCCTACTAAAAATGAAATCTTTAAATTAAAACTATTTTTCATAACATACCTTATTGTAAATTCTTTTTGTCTAAAATTATTGAAAAACAAGCACCTTTGTAACTCTCAAAATTGTAATCAAAAGTTCTATTTTCAACCAAAATATTTCCATTAAATTTTTTAGTGATTATTTCATAAGCACTATATAATCCTAAGCCTATTCCCGATGAATTATGTTTTGTAGAAAAATATGGTTCAAAAATCTTTTCAATTATATTTTTTGGGATTCCCCCTGCACTATCTTGTATTTCAATTATAATTTCATTTTTTTCTTCTTTCATTTCAACAAGAATTACACCTTGTTTCGTAAAATCTTTTGCATTTTTTAATAGATTTATAAGTACATGTTTTAAATCATTTTCATAAGTAAATAATTCTATATCGATTAAATTTTCAATTAAAATTATATTTTTTGCATTCAAATCTTCTTTGAACATTGCAGTACATTGTAAAATTGTATCTTTTAAATTAAAAGCTCTCTTTTCTAAACTTTCATTAAAATAATTTCTAAAATCTTCTATCGTATTTGATAAATAAGTAGTATTATGTAGTATTCCATCCAAACTTTCAAAAAATTCTTTGTCCTCTAAAATATTAACCTCTTTTTTGAGTTTTAATCCACTTGCTAAAACAGATATAACACTTAAAGGTTGTCTCCATTGATGAGAAATATTTTGTATCATTTCACCAAGAGCTACCATTTTTGTCTGTTGAGATAAAATATACTCTTTATTCTTTTCTTCTTGTATTTTTTTGTATCTATAATTTATATAAAAAACAAAAATTATAGAGATTAAAATTAATATCAAAATCATCTTATGATAATTATTCATAACTTGTTTTATAAAATCTGAATTTTTATATAAAACCATATAAGCTGCATTTTTTTCATTTTGAGTATTTTTTATTGATAAAAATGAAATTGCAATATAATTTCCATTTATTTTTTTATAAATTGAAAATTTTTCACTATTTTTCATTTTTATTTTAATAAGATTTCTTTCTTCATTTGTATAGAAATTTTCATTTGTAAAATGATTTAACTCTTTAGTTTTATCTTCTTTATATAAATATTCATCATTTTCATTACTAATGTCAAAAATTTTCAAATACTCTTTAAAAACTCTTTCTTCAACGATAGATTTTTTAATTAAAAAATGAACATCAACATCAAAACTTGTTTCAAAATTTTTTTCAAAAAAATCTGAGCTAACAGATAATTCAACACTTCCTATATGAAAAAGTTTTTCATCAAAAAGTGGATATACAAATCTAAATCCATCAACCATTTTTCCTATTTCATAACCATATACTGGTTTTAAATTTTCATTTACTTCTTTTACACTAAATCTATCTTTTGTTAGGTTATCTCCAAATTTATCTTTTTCGTGCATTCTTAAAAAACTTGTATTATCTGGGAAATGAAAATGAATTTGATAAAATTTGTACTCTTTTAATCTAATATAATCAGATATTAATTTTTGATACAAACGTTCTCGATAAAAGCTTTGAAGTTCACTATCTTGTTTGTATGCATATTTTACTAAATCATAAATTTCTGGTTTATTTATAATTCCATAAAAACTATTTTGAGAAAGTTTGTTAAAATTATCGTAAATAGTATCATATTGTGTTGCATATAATTGTTTTAAATTAGTTAAATAAGTTTGTATCTCTTTTTCTAACTGAAATTTAAAATAAAAAAAAGATGTGAATAATAAAAAGAGAAAAATAACAATTGTTAAAATTGATTCTTCTATAAAATTTCTGAATTTTTCTATGTGCATTGTGGCTTTCAATTATAAGTTTTTTTAATCTTATAACAAATTTTATTAAAATTTTATTTGAAATAAATAATATATTTTGAAAATAATCTTTATTAGATTTATATAATTTTTATAAAATAATTTATCTTTACATTGTATACTACTTTATGATAGTATTCTAAATAGGATAATTTTTATCTTATTTAAAAAATTAATATTATATTGGAGAAGTCATGAGTGAGAATCAGCAAATACATGACGTAATAAATAAAGAGTATAAACTCGGATTTGAAACTTTAGTTCAAAGTGACACTTTTGAAAAAGGTTTAAATGAAGATGTAATAAGAGCCATAAGTGCAAAAAAAAATGAACCATCTTGGCTTTTAGATTTTAGATTAAAAGCATACAAAAAGTGGCTAAAGATGGAAGAACCAACTTGGGCTCATTTGAAATATCCAAAAATTGATTATCAAGATATTGCTTACTATTCTGCTCCTAAACGAGCTTTAAATTCTTTGGATGAAGTTGACCCTGAAATTTTAAAAACTTATGAAAAACTTGGTATTCCACTTGAAGAACAAAAACAACTTGCAGGTGTTGCAGTTGATGCTGTTTTTGATTCTGTTTCAGTTAAAACAACATATCAAGAAGAGCTTGAAAAATTAGGAATTATATTTTGTTCAATCAGTGAAGCAGCACATAAATACCCTGAACTTGTTCAAGAATATTTAGCAAGTGTTGTTCCACCAACTGATAACTATTTTGCAGCTTTAAACTGTGCAGTATTTACTGATGGTAGTTTTGTATATATTCCACCTAATACTAGATGTCCGATGGAATTATCAACTTATTTTAGAATAAATGCTTTAAACACAGGACAATTTGAAAGAACCTTGATAATCTGTGATGAAGGAAGTTATGTTTCTTACAATGAAGGATGTTCTGCTCCAACAAGAGATGAAAGACAACTTCACGCAGCTGTTGTTGAACTATGCGCTTTAAAAGATGCACAAATAAAATACTCAACTATTCAAAACTGGTTTCCAGGTGATGATAATGGAAAAGGTGGAATATTAAACTTTGTAACAAAAAGAGGTTTATGTAAAGGTGATAACTCTAAAATTTCTTGGACACAAGTTGAAACTGGAAGTGCAATCACTTGGAAATATCCTTCTTGTATACTTCAAGGAGATAATAGCGTTGGAGAGTTTTATTCAGTTGCAATTGCCTCAAAAGCACAACAAGCAGATACTGGAACAAAAATGGTTCATTTAGGTAAAAATACTAAATCAACAATTATTTCAAAAGGTATTTCTGCAATGCACGGAGTAAATGCTTATAGAGGACTTGTTAGAGTTGGGAAAAATGCTTCAAATGCAAGAAATATTTCTGAGTGTGATTCACTTTTGATTGGAAATAAATGTCATGCGCATACTTATCCATATCATGAGATAAGAAATAGCAGTGCAAATATAGAACATGAAGCAACAACTTCAAAAATTTCTGATGAACAACTATTTTATTTAAATCAAAGAGGAATTGCAGAAGAAGATGCTATTGCTATGATAGTAAATGGTTTTTGCAAAGAAGTTTTAAAAGAATTACCAATGGAATTTGCAGCAGAAGCAAAAGAGTTATTAAATATATCGCTTGAAGGAAGTGTGGGATAAATTATGAAAAATAGATTATTAAAAATAGAAAATTTAAAAGTTAATATAAAAGATAAAGAGATTTTAAAAGGTATAGATTTAGAGATAAATGAAGGTGAAGTTCATGTTCTTATGGGAACAAATGGAGCAGGAAAATCTACTTTGGTAAAAACAATCAGTGCTCATTATGACTGTATTGTAACTGAAGGGAAAATAACTTATAAAAATAAAGATTTACTTGAAATGGATGTAGCACAAAGAGCAAATGAAGGAATTTTTATGAGTTTTCAAACTCCTGTTGAAGTTCCAGGTGTTAACAATAGCTACTTTTTAAAAACAGCAATAAATGAAAAAAGAGCATATGAAGGACTAAAAGAGCTTGATGCAATGGAATTTTTAAAACTTGTAAAAGAAGAGACATCAAAATTTAATATTGATAGAAAACTACTACAAAGAGATTTAAATGATGGATTTAGTGGTGGGGAGAAAAAAAGAAATGAATTAATCCAACTACTTATGCTAAAACCTGATTTAATAATACTTGATGAGATAGATTCAGGGCTTGATGTAGATGCTATAAAAACTGTTGCAAATGTTATAAACTCAATGCTTGATGGAAAACGATCAATTTTAATGATTACACACTATGATAGACTTTTAGAACTTATTAAACCTGATTTTGTTCATATTTTAAATGATGGAAAAATTGCTAAAACAGGAGATTATAACTTAGCTTTAGAACTAGATGAAAAAGGTTATGAAGCAATAGGAATAAAAGATGAAAATAAATGAATTAAACACTAATCTTCCAAATAAAAAAGATGAAGAGTTTTTAAAAATAAATTTTGATTCTTTGTTTTCTACTGAATTTAAAGAAGCTAAAACTTATGAATTTGATATCATGGGTTTAAAAACTATAAAAGATGAAAACTCTTATGAATCTGTTTTATTTAATATTACAAAAAGTTTAGATAAAAATCAAAAAGTTTTAACTATAGATAAAAATATTGCTGAACCAATTTTTTTAATTCATAAAATAAAAGAAGATGAAACACTTTTCTCTAACTCTTTAAAAATAGAAGTAAAAGAAAATATAAAAGCTCAAGTTGTGGAAGTTTTTGTAAACAATTCTACAAACTCTGCTTTTACAGTAAATAGAAATATAATTTTAGAAGAAAATGCTTCTTTAGAATATGTAAAAATTCAAGATATAAATGCTTCAAATTCTATGATTTTTGCAAATAGTATAAAACAAGAAAAAAGCTCAAATCTAGAAATAACAAATCTTGAGTTTGGTGATGGTTTTATAGTAAATAGTTTTGAAAATATTATAAATAAAGAGTTTGTGAACTATGAATTAAATGGATTGACTAAATTATCAAATGATGCAACAACTGCAACTTTAGTAAAAACAGTGCATAACGAAAAAAACTCTACAAGTTCAATAAATTATAAAAATTCTTTAAAAGATAGTTCAAAAGCTGTTGTAAAAATAAAATCTATTGTAAATGAAACAGCACCATTTACAAAAGCATTTCAAAACTGTAATACTATATTATTAAGTGATGATGCAACAATTTTTGCACAACCTCATCTTGAAATTTTAATAGATGAACTTGAAGCTTCACACGGGGCAACAACAGGAACTTTAAACCAAGAACAACTTTTATATCTTTGTTCACGTGGTATAAAAAAAGAAAAAGCTTATGAAATGTTATTAAATGCTTTTGAAAGTACAATAAAATCTAATATAAAAAATGAGATAATAAAAGAGTTTGTAGAAAATTATAAAAGGGAAAAATATGTTTAAAAATGATTTTCCATACTTCCAAAACTCAAAAACTATTTATTTGGATAATGGAGCAACAACTCAAAAACCAAAAAGTGTTATAGATTCACAAGTTGAATATTATGAACATTATTGCTCAAACACTCATAGAAGTAACTTTGGTGATGCAAATAGAGCAACTTTGGAGTTTGAGAAAGTAAGAATCCTTTTAAAAGAGTTTATAAATGCTTCAGCAAAAGAGGAAATTGTTTTTACAAAAGGTGTAACAGAATCTTTAAACTTTATAGCAACTTCATTTGCAAAAGATTTTAAAACTGTAATAATTTCTAGTTTAGAACACCACTCAAATATCGTACCTTGGCATATGCAAGGAAGAACTTTGGGAAATGGTCTTGAAGTTGTAAATTGTAATGAAAATTTAGATTTTGATATGAACCATTTTGAAGAACTTTTAAAAGCTAATCCAAATGCTTTTGTAAGTATTACTCATATTTCAAATGCTTTTGGAAAAATCCATGATATAGAAGCTATTACAAAACTAGCTCACTCTTATGGAGCTGTTGTTATGTGTGATGGAGCTCAAAGTTTGGCTCATCTAAAAGTAGATATGCAAAAACTTGATGTTGATTTTTTTGCAATTTCTGGTCATAAAACATTTGGACCAACTGGTGTTGGAGCAATTTATATAAAAGAAAAATATTTAAAAGATATAAAACCTTATCAAACTGGTGGAGCAACTATACATGAAGTTGATTTTAATGGTTCAACTTTACTTGATTCTCCATATAAATTTGAAGCAGGAACACAAAATATTGCTGGTGTTATAGGTTTTGGAAAAGCATTAGAATATATAAATCATGTAAGATATGAAAATATTGAAAATTTAGAACATAAAGTTTTTAAATATTTAGATGAAGAGTTAGCAAAACTTCCTGATATTGTATTTTACAATGATATTACAAATGCAATTGGAAGTAGAAGTTTCAACTTCAAAGGAATAGTTCACGACGATATTGGAATACTTCTTGATAAAATGGGAGTTGCTCTAAGAGTTGGTCATCACTGTGCACAACCTATTATGAAAAAACTTGGAGTAAAAGGAACTATTAGAGTTAGCACAGCTTTTTATAATGATTATGTTGATGTTGATAAATTAATTGAGGCATTAAAAAGAGCCTTAACGATGTTAAAGGGATAAAATGAGTAGCATTGAAGAAAGAGTTGAAGAAATAAAAGAAGATTTAGATTTTTTTGATGATGAACTTGCAAAATATGAATATATTATTGATTTAGGGAAAAAACTTGAAGAGTTCAATGAAGCTGATAAAATACCAGCAAATATAGTTCATGGTTGTACTTCTCAGGTTTGGTTAACACATGAAATAAAAGATGGAAAAATGTATTTTCATGGAACAAGTGATGCAATAATTGTAAAAGGTTTAGTTTATATGATATTAAAAATTTTTTCTGGTGCAACTATACAAGAATTAAAAGATATTGATATGGATATTGTTCATGAACTGAAACTTAGTGAAGTTATAACTCCAAATAGACAAAGTGGAGTTATTGGAATGATGAAAAAAATAAAAGAGTATGCTTTAAAAGCATAAAGGATTTAAAATGGATGATAAAATTTTTGATTTAGAAAATATAAAAGAAAAAATAATAGAAAATTTAAAAAAAGTATATGACCCGGAAATTCCAGCTGATATTTATAATCTTGGATTAATTTATGATATAAGACTTGAAGAAAGAGGAAATTATCTTAATTGTGAAATAGATATGACACTTACAAGTCCAGCTTGTCCAGTTGCAGATAGTTTACTTGAACAAGTAAAATATGTAACTTTGGCAGTTGATGAAGTTGATGAAGTAAAAGTAAATCTAGTGTTTGAGCCTGTTTGGGATCCATCTATGATGAGTGAAGATGCGAAAGAGATTATGGGAGCAAGTGGAGCAGCTATGTCTTACTAAGACATAGCTATATTAACTAAACTATTTCTTCTTCAATTTCAAAAAAATTGCCTATTGGAACATCTAAAATTTTACTAATTTTATATAAATGCTCTATATTAAAATGCTTTCCATTACTACAAGGTTCACAAGCAGAAACTAAACTTACTGATTTATTACCCATTTCATAAGATAAATCTAATTGAGTCAAACCTCTTAAAACTCTATATTTTTTTACATTTTTTCCTACAATTTTATGTATTTCTTCTATTTCTTTATTTGTAAAATCAAATTTTGCCACTTCAAAACCTACTATAGTAATTTATTTTATGTTAAGTTTAGTTGTAATATAGTTTCATAATAAACTACTATAGTAGTTTTATTTTTCAGGACATTAAATGTATAAAGAAAATCATACTTATCTATTTTTTTATATAGAAACAAAAAATGATAAAAAAATTAACAAAATAAAATTCAATAATCAAAAATTTTATAAAAAGACTCTTTAGCTGTTTCAACTTTATTAAAAATATCAAATTCTTCTATTTTTGGTTTTCGTTCAAAGGTTGAAACTCCAAATAGAATTATCAACTTATTAGGAATAAAATTTACTATTTATATAACAATAAATAAAACTATACAAAATTTATTAAAAACTGATTTAGAGCCCTATCTAATTACAAATGATAACTTTTAAAATATTTAAATATTGGAAACTAAGCAGTAATTTAATAAAAACAATTGAGTTTGTTGATGACATTGAAAATTGTCCTATTGAATATAAACAAAAAGCACAAATTTTAGACATAATAAAAACTGTTTGTAATCCCAAAGAACCTTTTTCTGAAACAAGTATCGAAAAAGCTCTTCTAAAATCATATAAATATAATATTGAAAAAAAAACCACTTATTGACTCAATTATTTTTATAAGAAATAAACTAAGAGATTCAACAAATGTTTAATAAATGTCTTATTCATTCATAAATCCATGTTCAAAATCACTAATTTCTACTCTTATATTTACATTTTCTTTTATTGATAGAATTTCTTTCATTTTTTGAGTATCAAAACTATCTTCTTTTTTTGCAAAAATTATCTTTGTATCAATTTTTGATTCAATATTCAAATTATTCCTAATTTGAGAAGGATAGAAACAAACTATTTTTTTTAATTTATTAAATCTGTTTTCACTCAATCTCCAAGCAATTGTTCCACCTATACTAAAACCAATAATTATTTCTATATTTTCTTTTTTGAAATTTCAAAAGCTTTTTCATAATACTTTTCTTGACTACAAGATTTTATATAATAATCATTAGCTATTTCTTCATTTTCAAAAAATAAACTATTATCATAAGGATCTAATAAAATATAAACTTAAAAACTCTTCTATTAATTAAAATAACTAAAAAAACTGTACAATAGAGTTTTAAACTTAGGAAAAATCATGAAATTAAAAATATATCAAATAGATGCTTTTACTGATAAAATATTCAAAGGAAATTATGCAGCTGTTATAATAATTGATGAATGGTTAGATAAAAAACTTATGCAAGCAATTGCAACAGAAAATAATCTATCAGAAACAGCATTTGCTAAAAAAATTGCCAACAATAATTATGAAATAAGATGGTTTTCACCTATAACTGAGATTGATTTTTGCGGTCATGCTACACTTGCTACTGCTTATGTATTATTTGAAGAAAATCAAACACTAAATGAAATAATATTTGAAACTAGAACTGTAGGAAATCTTTGTATAAAAAAATTAGAAGATGACTATATAGAAATGACTTTCCCAAATAAAAAACCCAAAAAAGTAGAAAATATCCCTATTGAATTAATAAATGGTCTTTCGATAAAACCTAAAGAAGTTTATATAAATCAACAAGCATATTTTATAGTTTATGAAAATGAAAATGAAGTTTTAAATATAAAAGTTGATTTAGAAGAGATAAAAAAATTAGCTCCACGGGATGTAAGTATTACATCAGATTCTAAAACTTATGATTTTATTTCTCGATATTTCTGGCCAGCAAATGGAGGAATAGAAGATCCAGTGACAGGTTCAATTCATACAGGACTTGCTCCGTTATGGGCAGAAAAATTAGATAAAAATGAATTGCTTGCATATCAAGCATCTATGCGTGGTGGTTTACTAAAATGTATTGTATCAGATGATAAAGTAGTTATTTTAGGGAAAGCTGTAAAATATCTTGAAGGTTTAATTTATATATAAAATTTTTTGATTAAAAAACATAAAAGCCATATTAAAAAAATATCTTTTTTTATATACTTAAATAAAAAGGTTTTTTTATGGCAAAAATTTTCAAACTTCTAATACTTTTTTGTTTTACAATCTTACTCACAGCTTGTTCTTCAAAAAATCCCCCTTTACAAACTGTACAAAAAGTAGAACTAAATAAGTATTTAGGTACTTGGTACGAAATAGCAAGATATGAACATTTTTTTGAAAGAGATTGTAAAAATGTAACTGCAAACTACTCTATGATGAATGAAGAGACAATCAAAGTAATCAATAGATGTACAAAAATTCAAACAAATGAAAAAAAAGAGGCAATTGGTAGAGCTTATGCAATTGATGAAACTAACAGCAAATTAAAAGTTAGTTTTTTTAGACCATTTTATGGAGATTATTGGGTGATTATGCTTGATGAAAACTACAAATATGCCGTTGTTGGAACACCAAGTAGAGAATATCTTTGGATTTTATCAAGAGATTCAAAACTCGATGAAGAAATCAAAAATGGGATTTTAGAAAAGCTTCCAAGTTTAGGATTTGATACTTCAAAATTAATCTGGACTATTCAGGAATAAAAAAGTTTTACACAAAATTACTAAGTTTCAAAGAGCTTAGTAATTCAATTTTCTTATTTAAAAATCAACAATTAAAAGAACAGTAAAAAACAATAAAATAAGCAATATACAACAATTAAACCAGCATAAATTAAGAAGAATAAATTTTTAAAAAACTCTACAATGCTAAAATATTTTAAAAAAAATTCAAAAAAGGCAAAAAAATGAAAAAAATCTCAAAAGTACTTATTGCAAATAGAGGAGAGATAGCTTTAAGAATTATTAGAGCTTGTAAAGAGTTAGAAATTAGTAGCGTAGCTATATTTTCAGAGATTGATGTAGAAGGGATTTGGGTAAGAAAAGCTGATGAATGTTATCCAATTATGGGAGATGTAGTTCAAGCTTATCTTGACTATGAAAAAATCATTTCTATTGCAAAAAAAGCAAATTGTGATGCTATTCATCCTGGATATGGATTTTTAAGTGAAAACGCTGATTTTGCAAAAGCCTGCGAAGATAATGGACTTATTTTTATTGGTCCAAAACCAGAGCATATAGAACTTTTTGGAGATAAAATGGCTTCAAAAGTAGCTATGAAAAAAGTTGGTGTTCCAGTTCTTGAAGGAACAGATGAACCAATAATAAATGTAGAAGAAGGTGCAAGAATAGCTAAAGAAATTGGTTTCCCTATTATTATCAAAGCTGCTTTTGGTGGTGGTGGACGAGGTATGAGAATCGTTCGAGCTGAAAAAGAGTTCAAAGATATGTTTGAAAGTGCTACAAATGAAGCAAAAAAATATTTTGGTCGAGGTGAAGCATTTATTGAAAAATATGTTGAAAATCCAAGACATATCGAAATTCAAATTATTGCAGATAAATATGGAAATGTTCTTCACTTAGGTGAGAGAGATTGTTCTATTCAAAGAAGACATCAAAAAGTTATTGAAATTGCACCAAGCCCAAGATTAGATTCAGCAACTAGAAAAGAACTTTATAGAATTGCAACAAAAGCTATGTTCAAACTAGGATATGAAAGTGTTGGAACAATTGAGTTTTTAGTTGATGAAAGCAATAATATCTTCTTTATTGAAATGAATACAAGAGTTCAAGTAGAACATCCAGTTACTGAAACAATCACAGGTGTTGATATTATTCAAAGAATGATTGAAATAGCAGAAGGTGATAAACTTCAATTCTTACAAGAAGATGTACATTTTAGAGGATATGCTATTGAGTTTAGAATAAATGCAGAAAATCCACAAAAAAACTTTATGCCATCAGTTGGAACAATTAGTAAATATTTAACTCCAGGAGGGCCAGGAGTTAGAATTGATACAAGTATTTATACTGGATATAAAGTTCCTGCAAATTATGACTCAATGATTGGAAAACTAATCGTTTGGGCACTTGACTGGAAAGGTGCAGTTAAAAAAGCAAAAAGAGCTTTAGATGAGTTTTATATAGAAGGATTCCCAACAAATATTCCACTTCATAGAGAAATTGTAAGAGACCAAGATTTTATTGATGGTAAATTTACTACAAATTACCTTGATAAAAAAATGGAAATTTTCACTTTACACAGTGAAGATAATATCAAAAAAGAAGAAGAAAAAGTTGCTAATATCATGAAACTTATTGAAACTATCAATAAAAATAATCTAAAAGTTAAACATTAATAACCTCTTTTGAGGTTATTAATCTTCATACAGAAAAGATTAATCTAAATAATGAGAAAATCTTTTTATGAAAGATTTAAAATATACAATTATCAAACTCATTATTAGTGCTATTATTTTAGCTATTGCGTTTTCATATCTTGAAAAAAAGCCTCCTGTAAATGCAATTCATTTTGATACATCTTCAAATAAAAAAACTGAAGCAACTCCTTCACAACTTCAATGGCATGAACCATTTAAAGGAGTTAATAACCTCCAACCTAAGCCTAAAGAAAACAACTAAAAGTTTTTTCTTTAGCTTTTTCTCATATTTTAAATAGTATTATAATTTTAGTTTTTAAATATGAAAGAAAAAAAATGATAGAAAAAAGTTGCTTACTTGTTAGTACTGAAAATGATGAAATAATATTAGCACCAGCTCAATATAATCAAATTCTAAATATCCATCAACAAATCTTAGAGATGTTATCTATCAATGAAAAAACTTCAAATATTCTTTCAAAATTATGTTCTCTTGCTGAATCACTACTTCCAAATTCTGTTGCTTCAATAATGTTAAAAGATAAAAAAACAGGATTAATGAGTGTTAAATCAGCTCCATCAATTCCCAATGAAGGGCTTAAAGCTCTTGAAAATTTAAAACCAGGTCCCAAAGGTGGTTCATGCGGAAATGCAGTATTTAGGAATCAACCTCAATTTGTACAAGATACATTTACAGATGAAAGATGGGAAAATTTACGACAACTTGCTGTTGATTTTAATATTCGGGCTTGCTGGTCTTTTCCAATAAGAGATAAAGCAAAAAAAGCAATTGGTTCTTTTGCACTTTCCTCTTTTGAACATAGATCTCCTAACGCTTTTCATATAAAATTACTTGAAACAGCTGCATCAATCGTAAATATTGTTTTAACAAATGAAAATACTCAAAAAAGAAATAAACTTTTTTCAGATGCAATGCAAAACTCAATAGATGGTATATTTATTACTGATGAAAAAAATCAAATCATAGAAGTAAATGAAGCTGTGGAAAAGATTTATGGTTATTCAAAAGAAGAACTTTTAGGTAAAAATCCGAAAATTTTATCTTCAAATAAATATGATGACAATTTTTATAAAAATATGTGGGAAAGTATAAATAGTAAATCAAAATGGAGTGGTGAGATAATAAATAAAAGAAAAGACAACTCTTTAATCAATGAATGGATGAGTATTACTGCTTTACATGATGAAGAAAACAAAGCTCACAATTACATGGCAATTATTACAGATTTAACTCAACTAAAAGATGCTCAAAGTAAAATGGAATATATGTTATATCATGATTCACTTACAAATCTTTACAATAAAAGTTATTTGGAAATAGAGTTAAAACGTCTTGAAGATAAAACATTGATACTTTTAAATATAAATAACTTTAGTTATATAAACTCTGCTTACGGTTTTGATATTGGAGATGAGATATTACTTTGTGTTTCTGAGATTTTAAAAAATCATTTTGAGATTGATTCAGCATATAGAATAAACTCTGATGAATTTGCATTAGTATTTAATAAAAATATATCAATAGTTGATAAAATATCAGAAATTCAAAACTATTTTATGAAACATTTAATTAATGTAAAAAAAATTAAATTAAACATCACTTTCTCTTATGGTGCAGTTTATGGAAAAGATATGCTTCTTAGAAAAGCAGCAACAGCTTTAAAAGAGGCAAAAGAAAATGGAAAGAATAGATTTGAAATTTTTGAGCAAACAAATAATATAGATTATACAAAAAGAGAATCATTTATAAATTCAACAAATCTTATAAAAAGTGCTTTAGATAACAATCAATTTGTTCCTTTTTTCCAAGGTATTTATGATAATAACAATAATCAAATTACAAAATATGAAGCACTTGCAAGGATTGTTTTAGAAGATAGAATAATTTCTCCTTTTGAATTTTTAGAACCAGCTAAATTATCAGGATTATTACCTGAAATCACGAAAGTTATGATTGAAAAAACACTTCAAATAATGACAACAAATGATTATCAAATCTCAATAAATATAACAGAAGATGATTTAGCTGAGGGATATTTAAATGACTATTTAAAAGAAAAAGTAGCTTTTTATAAAATAAATCCAAATAGAATTGTACTTGAAATTTTAGAAGGCATTAGTTCAACTGGTAAAAAAAATCATATTAATCAACTTAATTCATTAAAAAATCAAGGTTTTAAAATTGCTATTGATGATTTTGGAGCTGAATATTCGAATTTCGAAAGAATATTAGATTTAGATATTGATTTTATAAAAATTGATGCTAAATATATAAAAAATATTGACACAAACAAAAGAAGTTTTGAAATAGTAAAAGCTATCACATTTTTTACTAAAAATGTAAACATTCCTTGTATTGCAGAATTTGTTCACAACGAAAATGTACAAAAAATTATCAAAGATTTAGGTATTAGCTACTCACAAGGTTACTACTTTTCTATTCCAAATAAAGAGATTTAAACTTTATCATTTCTTTAATTATTATATACAATCACATATAACTTACTAATTTATTTAAGCACTAAAATAATAATAAATTTAAGCTCCGTTTAATCGTCATTATTTTAACTATAAGTTAAAATAATAACTTAATTATAAGAAAAAATAAATTAAGAAGCAAGAGGATATAAATGTTAAAAAACTTAAAAATGAGAGCAAAAATATTTTTAATAGTAATATTAGGAATTGTTGCATTAACTGTAGTTGCAATCCCAACAATAATACAACTAAACTCAACTATTGACAGATTAGATAAAGCAGAAGAGTTGAATAAAGTTGACAGACGTTTTAATGAAATGAGAAGACAAGAAAAAAATTTCATTATCAGAAAAGATACACAAAGTTTAGATGCATTCCAAAAAGCATATGATGATGGAATAAAAATAATCAGTGAGTTATCAAAAAGATTTAATAATCCAAAAAATCAAAAAATGTTGGATGATATAAAAAGTTCATTAGTTAACTATAGAGATGATTTTTTCGTTTTAGTTAAAGAAATTGAAACTGAACAAACTCAAGAATATAAAATGACTGATTCAGAAAAAACAATGGTAGAAAAAGCTAGAACAACAAGTGAGTTAATGGTCGTTTTTAGAAAAGATCAAAATAATCAAGCAGATGAAGAAATCACAGGATTAAAAACTACAATTATCACTGTTGGAATAATTGCTTTACTTTTACTTATCACTTTAGGAACACTTATAGTAAATTCAATTTTAAATGGATTAACTAGATTAAAAACAGGTCTTTTAAGTTTCTTTGCATATTTAAATAGAGAAACAAATGAAGTAAAATTAATTCATATTGATTCAAAAGATGAATTTGGTGAGATGGCAATAGTTGTAAATGAAAACATAGAAAAAACAAAAAAAGGTATCGAAGAAGATAGAAAATTAATAGATGAAACAATTGCTGTTTTAGGAGAATTTGAACAAGGTGATTTATGTCAAAGATTACATATAACTGTAAATAATCCAGCATTAATGCAATTAAAAGATGTATTAAATAAAATGGCAAATAATCTTGAAAAAAATATTGATAATGTCTTAACTATTTTAGATGAATATAGTAATTATAAATATTTAAATAAAATTGATAAAAGAGGATTAAAAGAACATCTTTTAAATCTTGCAAATGGTGTAAATACTTTAGGTGATTCAATAACGCAAATGCTAAAAGAGAATAAAACAAATGGATTGACGTTGGATGAAAGCTCGGATATATTATTGGCAAATGTAGATAAATTAAATATAAGCTCAAATGAAGCAGCAGCAAGTTTAGAAGAAACAGCAGCA